>MDTC01240889.1_pt1 | contig 21177 bp, 17 predicted proteins | sample 811181 | NCBI WGS metagenome assembly MDTC01 (sample SAMN05326644, study PRJNA326480) | marine metagenome | isolation source: seawater | place: Pacific Ocean: North | collected 2011 | reverse complement strand
TTTTCACAAAGTAGGCTATGGAAATAGGTGTGATATTCATCTTCACGTAATGCCCACCATGAAAAGTCAATATGAAAAAGAGTTTCCTGGGCAGCAATCTCAATATTTTCACGATGTTGATTGCCAATGACAAGTTTCATTCTAGGTACCAAAACTTACTATGATGCATGTCTCCAGTAAGCATCCCCTACATATATGTAGGACAAATTACTGCCTAACTCTGCAAGAATATATTCTGGAGGAGTTCTCCTAAGAACATTAACCACACTATATAATGTGTATGTATGAACATTTCCCTGAGGTGTCAATTTGGATAACTCTCGAAACATCCGTTCAACAATATTTTCAAGAGTTACACCATTATGTAATAAATCCTTACATAAAGCATCAACACCAGACACATCCTCCACATTTACGATGTTTTCTTCAACACAACCCACAGAAATAGCACGCTTGCGTAGCTCTAAGTGATATCTTTCATCCTCAACCAATAATGTCCTGACCCAGTCCTTTATAGGATTGCGTCGCTCAACAGATATGACACTTTCGCTCAGATCAGTTCCAGGTGTAATAGTAATTCGAGCTCCTGTGATCACATCGTATTTCTTATAAAGTGGTGCCAGACCCCAAACAAAGCGCTCTTTCAGCGCAACCCAACCTGGTAGACTCTGGCTTGATAGCGCATCAATAAATGTAATTCTTACACGCGGCGAAACAAGTGCAGAAGGGAAAAGGTGTGCTGTGTAAGCACTTAAAGGTAGTGTACCTGCTCTCAGATGTGGGTAAGTAAGCACCACTTCCACCGGCCCCTCCATATCTTGTATTTCAATATTTTCACTGTACTCATCACGTAATTTCAGAGACAAATTTTTCATATCTTCTGTCAATGATTCCTGAAGATAGCCAACTGGATCACATGCAAGATAATTCTCGGACATAACAATATCTCTCGGTTTCATAGCAGTCAAAAACCATAGGACCTGACCAGAAGGGCCAACATCTTCAAAACGTTCATCCCTTTGGAGGGCATAATTAAGAGAAAAAACCAACAACTCCTCTTCACTCTCCCTTGTCATCATGCCAATTTCCTGCAAAAGATCCTTTGTAGATAATGGACGTCCGTCGGCCAAATCTAGAGCAGCTTCAGCCAAGTTGAGATATCCAGTGTTAATATCGGCCAACAAATCAACTGGGAACCAATATCCAGACAGACGAACCAAATCATTGTGTTCAAGCAATTCAGATTCGATTTTGTCTTCCAAGATTTGAGTGTGATCTTTGAGAATCTGTTGCGCGGTTTCCCTCAATGTATTAGAACGGCCATTACTTCCGAATTCGAAGTTTTTATGCAAAGAATTGTTTTCCATGCCGCCAGCAAATTCACGAGTAGTGTCATCCTCACATAGGATCTGAATCACCTGATACTCGCCATAATCCGGATTATCACCATTACGAATTGAAATCACCTCACCATTTAAGCCACCTAACAGTGGAAAATGAATTGTCTGCCCGGATGTATAAGTTTTGTCAGGACTATACACTTCATCCCAATCTTCACACTCATTCACACTCTTTTCTTGTTCACGCAAAAGTTGGTGCTCTAACAATGCTACGACAATTTCCGCGGTACTCCAAGGAGTACCAGCTTCAAGAAGCAAGTGAATTAAGTGATCGTAGTCATCAGATTGAAGCGCAAAAGATTCGATCCAGTCTATATCAGACAAATTGTTATTTTGTATCACAGAGAAATTTAGCGTGGCAATCCAGGGTCAATTACTACAGTTATTATAAGCGCATTACTGATACGTTGTCAATAATTTGTGTTCACAAACTATAAGGTCAATTATGTGAATTTCAGCAATACATACTAGAGATTAGCGTATCCGCCTATTCATCGACAATTCATATCTAATCAATTTACTTCACTTGATCAGATTTTTCTGGGAAAAGCCCAAGTACACCACTTTCATTGGCGCTACAGATACCTCGCTCCGTAATCAAAGCTGTTACTAACCTAGAGGGTGTAACGTCAAATGCATAATTAGCGGCTGCGCTTGTTTCAGGAGCAAGTAACACGGAACGGATTTCTCCCTCATTCAAACCTATAATATTTTTTACCTCTGACTCATCTCGCTGTTCAATAGGTATTTGCGCTACCCCATCAGTATTCTCCCAATCAAAAGTCGAAGAAGGCAAAGCTACATAAAATGGCACACTATTGTCCTGTGCAGCCAGCGCCTTTAGATATGTACCTATTTTGTTAGCAACATCACCTGTATAGACAGTACGATCAGATCCAGTTATTACCATATCAACCATATCGTGTTGCATAAGATGGCCACCAACATTGTCAGCCACTATCGTGTGTGGAACTCCGTGCTGACCAAGCTCCCATGCAGTCAGACGGGCACCTTGATTCCGCGGTCTAGTCTCGTCAACCCAGACATGCACCTTAATACCATTGTCATGCGCTAAATATATAGGTGCTGTCGCAGTTCCATAATCCACACATGCCAACCATCCGGCATTACAGTGCGTAAGTATGTTAACTGTTTCTCCGGATTTTGCCTGACTAATAGATTCAATCAATCCAACCCCATGCTCACCAATTAAGCGACAAGACTCTAGTTCCTCGGCAGCAATTTCACCTGCAAGATCAAGTATTAGTTGAATTTTTGCTTTCACATTTCCATCAAACTCTCGAATACCATTCATCTGATGATCCAATGCCCAAAACAGATTCATGGCAGTAGGACGCGATGATCTCAGTATAGCAACGGCTTGATCAAGTTTATGCATAAAATTCGAATCCGTCTCATCGCATGCTGAAAGGGCAGCCAAATACATTCCATAAGCTGCAGTCACACCTATTAGGGGAGCACCACGTACATGCATATCTTTAATAGCAACTGCAGCCTCTTCTACAGTAGTGAGATCTTCTATTACAAACTTATGAGGCAACCATCGCTGATCAATAATCTGAACGACAGATTCGTCATCCGGTTTTATCCATATAGTGTTATAGTGCTTACCATCTACCTTCATAGTTGGATCCTCCTCAATTAATCTCCTGGTTAATCCATTCTAGCGGATTTACTTGGATACCATTGACCCATACTTCCCAATGCAAATGTGGCCCAGTAGAGAGTCCAGTATCACCGACGTACCCTATAAGTTCTCCCGATGCAACCTTTTGTCCTACAGATACTTCTGATCCCTGCTGATGCCAGTATCCAGTATACACTCCTATACCGTGATCTATGATAGTTGTAGTTCCTCGAATATCAAGCATTTTCGACATGACAACCACCCCGGCAGCTGGTGCGTAAATTGGCGTACCTTCCGATGCCCCAAAATCCACTCCTCCATGAAAAGTTAGGTAATCTCTCCCGTTATAACTCCTACGCATACCAAATCGAGTTGTAATGTAATCCATTGAAATTGGATGGCCAAAACCATCTTCCCACAATTTGTTTTCAGTGAAAATTGATACTGCATCTGAGATTGTTTGATCCTCGGTGGCACGTACATTCTCGTCCTCCAGCAACTTGGCTTTATCTGATGCCAGTAGTAAATTTTGAGACCCATATTGCGCATCCGCAACTCGCAAACGCATCTCCAAAGTAACTGGCTGACCATCATTCCTATCAGCAGTGAGCAACAACTGATAGATTCCTGGATCAGACATTGCATGTACACCAAATAAAGACACTTGTCTCCCGTCAATTGACGAAAAATTCAAATTAGTATTGTCAAACAATCCTGTAACAGATGTTTCATGATCTGTATCTATACTAATTACTACTGGATGACCTTGACTTGGATGCTCATTAGATATAACTATGTCCTCGAATGGACTAGGTATAGACGACATAGTTTGACTAACTGGCGTATAAACAAATGCGCCAGTTAGGGTCAAATTTGCGTTTGACCAGTCGTTTAATATCATAAGTTCGTGGGGACTACAATCAGCTTTAATAGCTAAATCTAGCAATGAATCCCGTTCCTCAACCACTGAAAAACCGATTTGATTATATTCTTCCAAATGATCGGTAATCTTATAGATCAACGGCTGTCCTATAAACAATGTGTGAGGATTGACAATGCGATTCAGTTTTATTAAAGTATCAGAATCATTATTTAATTTAAGTGGCATGGAGAAAAATGATTCCCCTGGATGTACTGCATATGTGTCAACTAAGCCACTGACACCGAAATAATCCGACAATATCAAAGTTTGGCCAATAGATATCAATGATGAGTTTTCTATGCCGTTCAGTCTCTGAAGTAATTGTACATCCCCTCCAAATTTCTGTGCAATAGAATATAGTGTGTCACCATCCTGTACCTGATACAAAGGTCCCTCTTGTTCCTCAGCAGCGACAATACTATGACAAGAAAACATCCCGATAATAAGAAATAGTAAAAAACGAAATGATAATTTACGCATTTGTGTAAATATAATTCAGAACAAAGAGTTATCTAAAGTTTGCAAGCCTCTCGAACCTATGTCAGTCTACTATAGATTATATTAGCAACAAATTTAGTCTATAGTATAATGCCTGCCCTCCAATAATTCTACGACAATCCCAAGAACATAACTTGGGTCGGTGAGCTCGCACAACTAGTTAGCACAACAGACCGAATGGTGGCTCATATAGGCTGCTGGATTTTCGTACTTGGATGCACACCGTTGAAGTAAAATAAAAACGGTAGAGTCATTCGTGTAAAATGACTCTACCCTTCACTGCGAACATACACTAGGATTGCAACTAAATTAATGGATCATTCGGTGCTTTCGGCATTATCACTTGATTCCTCAAAATCATCATCAGTAACTTTGCCTTTCTCAATTACTTCCACATCCTCAGCGTCCAATTCCAATCCTTCTTCCTCTTCTTCCTCTTCAACTTCAATAATTCCAGCATAAGCAACTCTAGCTACAGCTTCTTCTAAATCAGTTAATATATTTATACCTTCTGGTACAACCACATCAGATACTAGTATCGTGTCACCAAGTTCTGTTAAACCCTCCACACTTACCTCTACGATATTGATAATATCTTTTGGTAAACATTCGACCTCTAATTCATACAAACTAGTCATAACTGTATATTCACCAGTAGCAACAGCAGGAGATTCTCCCACAAGATTTACTGGCACCATAATAGTGAGAACCTGCTCCATATCTACTGCCATAAAATCTACGTGAACTGGATGTCCTCTTAGGACATCTCTCTGTAATTCGCGGACAATTGTCGTATGAGTTTGACCATCAACCTCTAAATCAATTAATACTGTACCTTGCAATCTAGTTAGTAGCTGTCCCGCTTCATGCGCAGGCAACTGTAGAGCAACTGGGTCTACATTTGACCCATAAAGGACGCCTGGCAACAGACCGTCGCGCCTAAGTCGGTTTAAGCCTTTACTTATAACAGTTCTTGTTTGTGCTTTTAATAATGTACTTTCCATCAACTACCACCTTAGCAAATGATTATCGTGGGTGAATTTAAGCTGCTTGTCACGAGCACGACAATAGAAATAAAATTATTTCCATGAACACCTAATGGTGCGAAACAGCGAATTCTATCTTGAGTGAGCATTTTAGTCAAGAACGATATGGTACGATTATGAACATGAGCTCCATAAGAATCATAATATTGACGTCTATTTTACTGCTTGCAAGCTGTCAACAAGTAGATCAACCCAGTTCGGACACTATAACCATTAGCTTAATGCATGACAAAGTCAGAAATACTGTTGATACAAGCAGCACAAATGTTGGTGATTTACTATCAGAACAGGGAATAGAGATCGGCCCACTTGATCGGACTTTACCGAGTCAATCAACTTTGCTCACCGATGGTATGGACGTTACTATCATAAGAGTAGCAGAGGAATTGCAAAACGAAGAAATAGTAATTCCATTCGAGAAGCAAGTTGTACGCAATGATGGTCTACCTGTTGGTGAAAGTCGCTTGTTGCAAACAGGCACAAGTGGATTAGAGCAAATAACCTATCGTATTGTGAAAGAAGACGGCAATGTAACATCTAAAGCAATATTGCGACGTACAATTATAGAGAAACCAATCGATGAAATCATTATGGTGGGTTCTCAAGCTACGTACACCATCGTCCCCATAGAGGGCTCACTAGCATATATATCATCAGGCAATGCATGGATCATGAGCAAATCCAGCGGAATTAGACAGCCTCTAACTGTAAATGGCTTGCTGGACGGTCGTATATTCCAACTATCAAACGACAGTAGATATTTGCTGTACTCTAGCAAACCAAATCAACAGGCAGATTTGAAGGAAACATTCAACGAACTGTGGGTTGTAGATACCAACACCGCAAATTCAGAACCATTCACACTGAATGTACAGAATGTACTATGGGCTGGCTGGTCTCCTATAGACCAATTCAGCATTGCATATTCCACAGGCGAACCTCGAACAACAGCACCTGGATGGCAAGCACATAATAATCTTCACATAGCAAACTTTAATGAAGCAGTTACAGAAGTGGTACATAGAACAATAATAGGACCATCAGCAGGAGGAAGTTATGGATGGTATGGCATGAGATTCGCATGGGCTCCTGACGGCGTACACATAGCCTATGCTCAAGCAGATAGGATTGGAATCATAGATTTAAGCAATCCGATCAACTCTGAAAAAAAACAGCTTACCAATTTCTCTCATTACCAAACTTGGACTGACTGGGTATGGATTCCAGCACTGACTTGGTCTCCAGATAGTAAATTTATCTATACAGTTTCGCATGGTGACCCTATAGGTCTTGAATTGCCCGAGGATAGTCAAATATTTAACGTCGCTGTAATCGCTAAAGATGAAAGCTTTCAAGCTACCTTATCTGAACGTACTGGTATATGGTCAAATCCAGTAGTGTCGCCAATCACTAATGATAGGTTTCAAGTTGCATTCTTACAGTCCAATAGTCCACTTCAAAGTGTCAATAGTGGATACACACTGTCAGTGATGGAACAAGATGGCAGCAATGTGAAGATTATATTTCCAACATCAGGTGAAACAGCTCTGAAGCCACAAAATATCACTTGGTCGCCAAACGGCGAACAAATTGCACTAATACATAGAGGCAATCTTTGGATAGTAGATAATGAATCACTAGTATCCCAACAACTTACCAGCGATAGCCAAACAAGTAAACCAAGTTGGGCAAAATAGAAATGCGAAGAGTACTGATAATTTTGGCACCGGCAGTAGCATTAACCTCACTAATAGTGATTGTAGTACTGTTGGTGCAATATCGTACTCATATCCGTGGGCATTCATTGGGGTTGCCTAATCCAAATCTGGATCCGAGACCAAGCAATATGCTTGGCGTTAATATTGAATTGCTTCCTGAATCGCCAGGAACAATTGATAAAACACTTAATGCTATTAGTAATACAGGGTTTGGATGGGTCAGACAAACCTTCTATTGGGAACCAGAAAAGTTTGACTGGGTGGCCACCGATAGATTGATAAATTTTGTAATTGAAAACAATCTACAAATCATAGCAGTATTAACCAGTAGTAACATACCAGATCAAACTAATAAATTTGCTCAATTCGCTTACGAATTTGCTGATCGCTACTCGGACCAAGTTGATACTTACCAACTTGGGGACGAACCTAATTTGATAAGCGCATGGGGAAGAACACCCTCTGCCGTGGAATACTCCAACCTACTTGCAACTATTTATCCTCTCATTCATCAGGCCGATACAAATGCGACTGTACTAATGGCAGGGCTGGCGCCAACAACAGAGAATGGCCCTGAAAATATCAATGATATTCTCTATTTACGACAATTGTATGCCTCGGGAGCTAAAGAATATTTTGACGCAGCATCTGGAAAACCTTATGGATTCAATACAGGACCAAACGATCGTCGATTAAGCAATAGCATCCTAAATTTCTCGCGCTTTATACTACTTCGTGAAGAAATGGAAAAGGCCGGAGATAGCAGTAAATTGTTGTGGGCCAGCCAGTTTGGATGGTACGATCCCTCGGCGGCTGCAAATCCACAAACCACATGGGGAGCAGTCAGTGATGAACAGCAAACCAATTTCACTATCGCTGCTATAGAACGAGCGCGTGGGGAATGGCCCTGGGCCGGAGTATTGGTACTGGACAATTATTATCCAGGAATTGATATCCATAATCCACGCTGGGGTTTTGCTCTGACAACTCCAACAGGAGCCAATGGGAAAACAATCACGGACTTGAAGAATTATTTGTCAGTATACCAACTCAGTGCAGCACCTCACGGTATACACCCTGCTGCAAGCCCATATGCTCAATACAGCGACGGGTGGAGTTTCTCAAACTTAGGAGCTGACATTCCGCAAATAGGGGATTCCAACATAACCTTCACCTTTGAAGGCTCTGAATTTGGTCTTATAGTGAGACGTGGCAATTACCGAGCTACTCTATATGTTGAAATAGACTCGGAACCTGCAAATTTGCTACCAATTACCCAGAAGGGAGAAAGTTATCAAATTTTGACTGCGCCTGATCTATCGACACACGTAGAGCTGATACCTATAGCTAACAATCTGAAACCCGGAAAACACATAGCTAAGATACGTGCAGACCGCGGTTGGAATCAATGGGCAATTGTTGGATTTTCAGTCGGTAACGAACCTGCTTATGATATCACCTTTATCACACTAGGGGCATTATTTTTATTCTTGGCAGCTTGTGGTTACATGATATATAACCTCAAATCTGTCCGGACTTTCCTTAACGATATGATTATGTACTTTACCAATAGAGTAAATATGTTGATTACACTCTGTTTAGGTACTGTGTTCTGGATATCAGCTGGCATGACATGGGGACAAAACTTGCCTCAATTGTTTGTGCGCCAAAATGAATTTGTGCCGCTAGCAGTCACTACAATATCTGCTTTAGCATATTATGTATCACCTTGGTTGCTACTATCGTTACTAAGCTTGACGGCACTGCTGATACTTTTTTATCTGCGTCCAGATGTAGCATTAGCAATGATTGCTTTAGTCATACCGTTCTATCTTTATCCCAAGCCAATGTTTGAACGGATGTTCTCCACTACAGAAGTTTTCACTTTATTAGCAACCGCCGCTGTACTAATGCGAAACATAATCAATCTCAGCTCATTAAGTCCAGACATATCATCATTTCGACTGAGACTAAGTTCCCTAGACAAAGCTGTTCTAACTTTTGCTACTCTATCCTTGATTTCTATATTGAGCGCAAATGAACTTGGCGCAGCAATAACAGAATTTAGAGTTATCGTACTCGAGCCCGTACTATTTTACTTATTGGTTCGCGTAATACCATTGACCAGGACTGATCTAGTCAGAATAAGCGACTATTTTGTCATCGGGGCATTCCTAGTAGCAATCATAGGACTAATACAATACACACTTGGTATCAACTTGATTGCTGCCGAGGATGGAGTATTGCGATTGAGAAGCATCTTTGGTTCACCAAATAATGTGGGCTTATATCTAGGAAGAGCACTACCACTTGCAATAGCTATGTCACTCTTGTCGCAGCCATACATCAGCAAACTGCGGCGGGCAGCATATATAGTAGCAAGTATTTGTATGTTTGTAGCAATACTACTTAGTTTCTCGCGTGGAGCACTTCTGTTAGGAATACCAGCGGCCCTAACCGCAATTATATTTTATTACAAAGGCAAACGAGCTATACGTCCATTCTTAGTTTTACTTGCTGTCACTTGCACAATATTAATTGTATTTTCATCACACCCTCGTATAGCTAGTCTAACGGATCAGACCCACGGACCAACATTCTTCCGTATGAATTTGTGGAATAGCACAATTAATATGATAGCCGACAGTCCTATAACAGGAGTTGGGCTTGACAATTTTCTTTACTCATATCGAGGTAAATACATATCTCCAGATGCCTGGCAAGACCCCAACATTTCTCATGCTCATAATGTGATACTTGATTTCTCCGCTAGATTGGGCTTGCCTGGTCTAGCATCTATTATGTGGATACTGTACACATTCTTTAAAACTGCAAATCGAACCATAAGCACTACTATGGACCCTAAATTAAGGTTACTTACTATTGGACTAACGGCCTCCATGATCAATTTTATTGCTCATGGATTGGTCGATGCATCTTACTGGTTCATAGACCTGGCTTTTGCATTCATGTTAACTATTTCAATAATACAAAGGATTACAAATGTCGATGATCACGCAGAAAGTACTTAGCTTGAAAATTGACCGCTATGGTAAAATTGCAGAAGTGTGCACTTAATGTAGCAACTGACTAAAAATGCGTATACTCATCACAGGCGGAGCAGGTTTTATCGGCTCTCATCTATGTGACCGGCTAATAGCCGATGGACATAGTGTGATTGTCCTAGATAACTTGATAACTGGCAGTATTGACAATGTATCTCACCTAACTGATACAAAAGTGTTCTGCTTCATTAACCAAAATGTAGCGGATTATATAGATCTTCCTAATCCAGTAGAAGCTGTGATGCATTTCGCTTCTCCGGCAAGCCCATCACAAACTGCACCTAACGGATATCTACAGCTGCCAATTCAAACACTAAAAGCAGGTGCATTAGGCACCCTAAACGCATTGGGTGTGGCGAAAAAATATGGTGCGCTTTTTATACTTGCTTCCACATCAGAAGTGTACGGTGATCCTTTAGTTCATCCTCAAAATGAAAATTACTGGGGTAATGTCGACCCAGTAGGACCACGCTCAGTTTATGACGAAGCAAAACGATTTGCCGAAGCGTTAACAATGGCTTATAACCGAACTCATGGAGTTAGTACCCGAATTGTACGCATTTTCAACACTTATGGACCTAGAATGGCATTAAATGACGGGCGCGTTGTACCCAACTTCATATGTCAGGCTCTAAAAGGAAGGTCATTAACTGTTTATGGTGATGGATCACAAACACGAAGCTTTTGTTATGTAGATGATCTTGTAGATGGAATCATTCTTCTGATGTCATCGGGACTCACAGAACCTACTAATATAGGAAACCCTCATGAAGTCACCATATTAGAGTTTGCTAACAAAATAAATAGCTTGACAAACAATGCTTCGGGCACTATTTTGGAAGACAAACGTACAACAGGAGACCCTCAACAACGTAAACCTGATATCTCAAGAGCTGGAAACTTGCTACGCTGGAAACCACAGGTGCAATTAGAGGAAGGTCTAACGCGCACAATAGAATATTTTAGAGGCAAATTATCTGACAGCAATTAGCGTTTTCTTTGAGTCATCCAGTCAACACACAATGCCATGTATCGAAACAAACTACAAACGAATGTAATTCTATCAGCAACGATTATAGCTATCGGAATATTGTTATTGTCGTTAAGTTATAGTCAGTCATTAAGTAAATTCAAGGGTGCAATTAGTAGGATTATGACACCTTTGCAAGTCAATATATACTCTTTAGTTGAACCTCTTTTCATCAATCAACCAATTGCTCCCGAGGAACTAGTCAATCTCAACGCAACTTTAACAGCAGAGACTGCATTGTTACGCTCAGAGAATATACGTCTGAGCGAGGCCGTGTATGAACGAGATATGCTAGCAGCACTCCTAAATTACACTAAACTAGATAATGTACATACATACATCAGCGCTAATGTAATCGGTAAAGATACAAGCAGTTTCTTGCAGTACGTCATAATTGATATCGGCACAACTGGTGGGGTGCAACGTGACATGCCGGTTGTAACGGATGCAGGACTTGTCGGAATAATAAACGAAGCGACCCCTAGAGCTAGTAAGGTATTGCTTGTGAACAGCGACCAAATGGCAGTCAATGTAAGAATACAAAATTCACGAGCTGACGGAGTACTATTCGGACAAGCATCCAAAGACCTAAGACTTAGATATATCGCACTTGATGCTACTATTAGTGCAGGTGACTTAGTTGTTACTTCCGGACTAGGAGGTTCACTTCCAGCTAATATTCCTGTTGGAGCAATAGCTTCTGTACGTAGTCGTGCCTATGATGTTTTTCAAGAGGCAGAAGTTTTGCCATTGGCTAATTTAGATAAAATAGAAATCGTGATGATAATTACAGACTTTACTGCCACCGAACTCAATCCTCTTATAAGCACTCCCGTCCCAGACGACCTTTGAGAAACATAATTCTCGGTCTACTAGTAATTCCATTGCTAGCTATATTTCAGAGCACCCTTTTACCATATCTCAATTTTCACGGTAAATTCAATTTAGACTTGGTATTGGTATTAGTACTGTCTTGGAATCTAGCATATCCTGACAGTGAAAGTTTATTGTGGGCACTACTTGGCGGATTAATGCTCGATGCGCTCTCAGGAGCCCATATGGGAATAAACATAATATCACTCACTGTGGCGAGCCTTATAGCAAATTTGGCAGGAGCACGTGTCTGGTCAACCCACATCATACTGCGGATTTCTGTAGGCATAGCCGGTACTACAATCTATTATCTAGTATATTTTCTATTATTAACTATTACTGGTTGGAGAACTGATTGGGCAAATCTACCAATCGAGAATTTCGTACGCTCCATCATAATTAACGTATTCGTTATGATCCTGATATTGCCATCAGTACGATGGTTAGCAGTAAAAATAACACAACGTACTATTGACATATAAGATGAATTCATCACCATTTATAACTCCCTGGCGCATAGGAACACTATATGGCCTGATGGCCATATCAATCATAGCATTCACTGGGCAATTACTTCGATTGCAAGTCATTGAACATGAAGAATTCACAGCACTAGCAGTCGAAAACCGACAGGCGCGAATAAATGCTCCAGCTCAGCGTGGAGTGATTTATGACCGCAATGGAGTAATCCTTGGGCACAACATACCATCATATGATGTAATCATAACTCCAGCAGAACTTCCTGAAGATGACTTAAGACTACAGGAAATATATCAGCGAATCGCCACAATCACTGGAGCCCCCATTAACACCCCTCCTCTTGATGCAGGTAATGCTAGCAGCAACAGAATAGGTGAAGATGCTCCGCCACCTGGTATTACAGAAGTGGTTTTCTTACAAGAATCACTTGCACCTTATGAATCAATAGTTGTCGCACGAGATGTACCTAGAAAGGTGGCCCTAACACTGAGTGAGGAGCTTCGCAACCTCCCAGGTGTAGGAATACAAATTACACCAATGCGTGATTATCCAACAGGTGCACTTACAGCACACATAATTGGATACATGGGACCAATTACAGAAGCAGTAAAAGATTTTTATGCAGAAAGAGGATTCGATGCTTCTAGAGACAAAATCGGATACTCTGGAGTAGAAGCTTACATGCAAGATACCCTAGCAGGTCAAAATGGCTTCAAACTAATAGAACAAGATGTAGCAGGCTTAGAATTAAGAGTTATAGGTGAAGTGACTAACCCGACACCTGGCAGAAGCATAATGTTGACCATCGATGTACAACTACAAGCAATTGCTGAAGCTGCCTTAAGGCAACGTATGAAAATCGAAAATCAAAGCAGGGATGGACAGCCAGTCACTAATGGAGTCGTAATAGCTATGAATCCACAGACTGGTGAAATACTGTCAATGGTATCGTTACCCAACTATGACAATCAGCAATTCGCGCGGTATATTCCAGTAGATTACTACACTGAGCTACTTAACCATCCGCATAAACCTTTACTAAACCAGGCAATCAGCGGAGAGCACCCACCTGGTTCTGTGTATAAGTTAGTAGTTGCATCAGGAGCTCTACAGGAAGAGATTGTAACTCCTGATCAATTTGTTGATGATCCAGGCGAAATCGAAATAGTCAACAGATATTTTCCAAACGACCCTGGTAAGACCAGAAAAGTTGTTTGCTGGAAACGCGATGGTCATGGCCCAGTAGATTTCATGACTGGCATAGCACAATCATGCGACGTTTATTTTTACGCTCTTGGTGGTGGATATGATGATGGCGGAGTAACAAACAATGGTTTAGGTATTGACAAAATATACGAATACTCCAATTGGTTAGGATATAATCAAATCACTGGCATAGAGCTACCTGGAGAACTATCAGGACTTATACCTAATAGGGATTGGAAACGTATTAATATTGGAGAAAATTGGTCCACTGGAGATACATATATATCTTCTATTGGCCAAGGCTATGTGTTATCAACCCCATTACAAGTACTCAATTCATTTACGCCTTTCATCACTAATGGAACATTGATGAAACCTACTATAATACGCAACATTCTAGATGGTGAAGGCAATGTTGTTGAAGAATTCCAGCCGCAGATAATTCATCAGACGCCAATTAAACGTTCTATCATCGAAAAGATTAGCCTTGCACTAAGAAAAGTGATGGTAGATGGCACTGGAGAAAAATTACAATCAATCAATGGCGTAACAATAGCTGGTAAAACTGGCACAGCTGAATATTGCGATAATATCGCTCAAGAAGCAGGACGATGCAAATTCGGGGCATGGCCAGCACATGCATGGTTCGTAGGATATGGTCCATATGAGAATCCAGAGATAGCTGTGTTAGCATTTGTTTATAGTGGTGAAGAAGGCGCAACAGTAGCAGGACCCATAGTTATGGAAATCCTGGATGCATATTTCGAACTAGAAAGCTTGAAATGATTAATTCAACCGAGTCAAATCGCACCAAGAACATTGGTGTTCAACAAGAACACCACACAGCAAAGAAACAATCTTACAACAATCTAGTTAGTTAATAGACAATATACAAAATGTCCACATTATTCAAACATAAATCAAGCACGGGAAGTGTAACAAGTAATCGACGTGAATTGTGGAGGAATTTTGACTGGGTACTTATCGTTGCCGTTGCACTACTCTTAACCATGGGAACAGCCATGATCAGGTCTAGTACGTTTGAACACCCCACTCTTTATGATACTCCTCGACAGCAAATACAATATGCTATTGTAGGATTTGCGCTTATCTGGATGTTAGCATCTATAGATTATCGTTATTGGCAAAGCCTCTCCAAGTTTCTTTATGTGTTGATTATCATAGCATTGTTGGCACTGTTTGTATTAGGAGTTGTAGCTGGTGGAGCGCAGCGATGGTTCGACTTCTTTGGACTATTTAATATACAACCGTCTGAGCTAGCAAAAATCGGTAGTGTTATATGGATTGCCAGCTTTTTCGCCCACCGACGCAATCAGCTAAACCAGTTCCGATGGATAATGCTTTCAATAATACACGCAGGTATTCCTGCAGCTCTAGTAATGGCTCAACCTGATCTTAGTTCAGCAGTCATGATTATAGTGGTGTGGCTAAGCATATTATGGACTGCAGGTGTGCGCCCGCAACACCTGGCCATTTTAAGTGGAGCTAGCATGGTTGGATTGCCAGCAATATGGGTACTGATGGAAGAGTATCAACGTAACAGAGTAATCAACTTCCTCAACCCTTCGCTTGATCCCGGGGCCCAATACAACGTACGTCAAGCCCTAATTAGCATAGGGTCTGGCGGATGGTTTGGGCAAGGGTATAATCAAGCATCACAGGTACAATTGCGTTTTTTGAAAGTACGACATACTGACTTTATTTTCTCTGCTACAGCAGCAGAATTTGGATTGTTGGGTGTCATAGTAATAATGTTGCTATTTGTAGTTATAGCATGGCGAATTTTCCGAATAGGCAACAACGCACAGGATGTATTTGGTGCATATTTATGCTATGGGATGGGTTCTATGATTTTCGCACAAGCATTTTTCAACATAGGGATGAATCTAAACCTTTTGCCAGTAATTGGACTTCCTTTGCCCTTTTTTAGTTATGGCGGTAGCGCACTTATTACATTAAGTATAGGTCTTGGAATAGTGCAAAGCGTAGCAATAAACCAAAATAAATATGAATACTAGCTCACCAACACGCGTCCGATTTGCACCATCACCTACAGGATATCTCCACATCGGAGGTGCACGAACAGCTTTATATAACTACCTCTTCGCTAAAATAAATGGTGGTAGTATGGTTCTTCGCATAGAAGATACGGATCGTAACCGATATATTAAAGACTCAGAAAAACAACTAATAAAAGATCTCAAATGGTTAGGCATCAGTTGGGATGAAGGTCCAGATGTTGGTGGAATATATTCTCCTTATACACAATCAGAAAGAACCAAATTACATCGCAGTCATGCTGAACAACTGGTCAATATTGGTAAAGCATACTATTGCTTCTGTGACAAAGCACGCCTTCAATCAATACGCTCCAAACACAAAGGGTATGATGAACACTGCCGAGAAATTGATACAGATATTGCGCTGGAAAGAGTTACATCAGGAGAAGAACATACAATTCGATTCCGCAGTCCCAAACAAGGAACTACTACAGTAGATGATCTGATCAGGAAAAATATAACAGTAAAAAATGAACAGTTGGAAGACTTTGTCCTATTCAAGGCTGATGGTTTCCCAGTGTATCATTTGGCCGCCATGGTAGACGATCACTTAATGGGTATAACACATGTAATACGGGGCGAGGAATGGTTGTCTAGCATCGCTAAACACGCCCTAATAATTAGGGCGTTTGGATGGTCCGAGCCAATTTGGTGTCATCTTTCCGTGCTTACTCAGCCAGGTGGCAAGGGCAAAATGAGCAAAAGAGATACCAAGACAGACGAACAGGATGATAATCACTCAATTTTTATACATGATCTGAGAAGTAAAGGTTATCATCCAGAAGCAATAATAAACTGGATGGTACTTATGGGATGGAGTTTAGATGACAAACAAGAGAACTTTAAGCTCGCTGACCTGGAAGCAGTTTTTAATCTTGAACGCATCAATCCGTCACCAGCAGCAGTAAACTTCGGTAAATTAGATCATTTTCAGGGTAAATATATTAGACAGATGTCGGACAGCGAAGTTGCAGCTAATATTCAACCATTTCTATTGAAATCAGGGATTACTCCTGATAAAGAAATGTTGTTAAAACTCGTTCCACTAATCAAGAACCGTATCACAACATTTGAAGACTCTGTAGAATGGCTCAGTTTTTTCTTTACAAAAGAAATCATGTTATCACCTTCTGAATTTACAAACAAGAAATCCACAAAAGAAGAGACACTCGTAATATTACAAGAGGTCAAACTAACTTTGGAACAGTTACCAAAATATAAACATGAAAATATTGAATCAGAACTACGATTACTTGCAAACAAAATGAACTTAAAACTCGGTCAGTTACTAAATCCAGTACGATTAGCTATAAGTGGTCAAAAGGTAAGTCCCCCACTATTTGAGACCCTGGAACTTCTCGGAGACTATCTGGTCAACAGTCGTATAGAAAAAGCAATTAAGTTACTAGAAAACATCTAACTCACTTATTCGCTATGGTAAAATCATACCAACGCTGGGGGATAGTTTAGTTGGTAGAACAGCGGACTCTGGCTCCGCCAGCCCAGGTTCGAATCCTGGTCCCCCAGTCTATAAAAAGTCCTAATAGCATTAGCACACATTGTGATATACTGCTACAGACTCATTGGTCTGTTCGCAGATATCACACCTACGCTAGAGGAAGTCACAAGGAGTAAAACAGCCATGACCAAACATACAAGAGCATTGAAACAAGCAGAACAAGCTTATGCCAAGGCTACCAACAAACTCGAAAAACTGCAGATACAGCATGAGAACATGCAACAATCATTAAATGAAAATGAACAGGACAATACTGAAGACATTCAGAAAGAACTTAGTGCAATAATTGAACGTATCTCCGAAGCAATAACTGTGCGTAAGAAGGCTAAATCCAAGGTAGCAGAGGCAGAAATGTTCGTCATGAGGAACAAATATTAGTGCAATTATGTCAATTTTGGTCGAATGACTAGGGTTGACAACCAATAAATGGCACTGTATGATGCTGAAATAGAAGAGAAATATTGACAGGAAAAGGTTCGAATTGCAGTTAACAAAAGTAGTTGTAGTAATAAAGTTAGTCTAATCCCCAGTGGTAATTTTCCCTTGATGGTAAATAATTACATGTGTGAGTTAGTTTTTTAATATAAGGAGTAGTAATATGAGTGAAAGAGAATCTGGTACTGTAAAGTGGTTTAACGATGCAAAAGGTTTTGGATTCATCTCCCGTGAGGAAGGTGATGATTGCTTTGTCCACTATAGTGCCATCAATGCAGATGGTTTTCGAAGCCTACATGAGGGTCAACAAGTTGAATTTACAGTTGAGCCGTCAGATAGAGGTCCAAAAGCCATCGACGTATCAGTAGTGTAATTCTTCCTTTTCCTGTCACACCATAAGAATTAGAACTAACAACTCGGATTAAAATAAAAAATATTAGTGGGCAATAATAGCCACTAATATTTTTTTATTCCGAATGCTGATGTTACTTTGTATTATTGTTAGCTTTCTGCATACGGGCCCAACTATCGCGCAAAGTCACCGTACGATTCAATACCAAATGTTCAGCACTAGAATCTACAATGTCTGAGGAAAAATAACCTTGTCGCTCTAACTGGAATCGGCTTCCAGGATTGACATCAGCTATACTGGGCTCCAATTTACATCCATATAGAGTCTGAAGAGATGCTGGATTCAAAATTTTGTCTAAATCTTCCATAGATACCGAAGCAGGATCCTCAACTGTAAACAACCTATCGTACAAACGCACCTCGGCATCTACAGCATGAGCAGCAGATACCCAATGCAATGTTGCTTTTACTTTACGTCCATCTGGAGCATAACCCCCACGAGTATCAGGATCGTAGGTGCACCTCAGCTCCTCTATCTCACCAGTTTCGGGATTACGTATCACTGACTCACACTTAATATAATAGGCATATCTTAGGCGCACTTCTCGACCAGGAGCTAATCGATAGAATTTCTTAGGCGGCTCTTCAAGGAAATCATCGCGTTCTATCTAAAGCACTCGCGAGAACGGCACTTTGCGAGTACCCATAGCAGAATCCTCGGGATTGTTTATCGCATCAATTTGTTCTACTTGATCTTCAGGATAGTTTACTATTAGTACCCGAATAGGTCTTAGTACTCCCATTGCTCTGTGAACAGTTTTGTTAAGGTGTTGTCTTAGTGTATGTTCTAACAATGCTAAATCAACAACAGTATTACGTTTGGCTACTCCTATCTTTTCACAAAATTCTCGCAGCGCCTCAGGAGTATATCCACGTCGGCGCATTCCTGATATCGTTGGCATACGTGGGTCATCCCAACCGCTTACATAACCACCCTCAACAAGAGCTGCAAGCTTACGCTTGCTCAGAACAGTGTAATTTAAGTTCAGTCTAGCAAACTCAATTTGACGAGGATGATCCACATCAAGCTCATTGAGAAACCAATCATACAAAGGTCGGTTATTTTCAAACTCCAAGGTACAAATAGAATGAGTTACACCTTCAATTGAGTCGCATTGCCCGTGAGCAAAATCATACATTGGATAGATACACCATTCATTTCCAGTACGATGATGAGTCATATGCAATATTCGATACATTACTGGGTCTCTTAAATTGATATTGCTACTACTCATATCTATTTTCGCGCGAACCACATGACTCCCGTCTTTGAATTCCCCTTTGCGCATTCTCTCAAACAAATCTATATTTTCCTCAACAGGCCGATCACGATAAGGGCTATCTTGGCCCGGCTCCTTCAGTGTGCCTCGATAAGCACGAATATCTTCGGCACTTAAGCTATCAACATACGCTTTTCCAGAATACATCAACTGCATCGCAAATTTATACAGCTCGGAAAAGTAGTCTGAGGCACAATGAAAATTATTGCCCCAATCAAATCCAAGCCAACTTACATCTTCTATGATGGCTTGTACAAATTCGGACTCTTCTTTAGCAGGATTGGTGTCGTCCAATCGCAAACTACAAAAACCTTGATGGTCAGCTGCGATGCCAAAATTCAAGCAAATAGACTTAACGTGTCCTATATGCAAATACCCGTTTGGCTCAGGCGGAAAACGAGTTTGAACCCTACCGCCAAATTTGCCCTCTTCCACATCTTTGGATACTATCAGGGAGACAAAATTATCTCGTGATTCCTTGTTCATGCCAACTATTACACTATTGCTCTTTGTTTCCATTGCCACCTTTTGTATACATCATACATCGAAAACTGTCTTTATCTTAATTTCAATTATTGTCTGACCTAATTCTTAGACGTGCACTTTTGCGTTTCTCTCCATCAGCCACAAGTTCCTTTTGTTTCTCATTCTCACAAACTAGTCTAGGAACCAAGGTTGGTCTCCCCTTCTTGTCAAGAGCTACATACACAAAAAATGCCGAGTTTGTTGCCACCACATGCCCAGTAAGAGGATTTTCCGCATCTACTCTAACTAATACTTCGATCGACGAACGTCCTACCCAACTTACTTGCGCATTTAAATGCAACAAAGCTCCAACTTCTACCGGCTCATCAAATGTCATAGATTCTACAAATACCGTGACTGCATGCATACCAGCATGGCGCATAGCAGCTAGGCTTCCAGCCTCATCAGCAAGCTTCATTATCACTCCCCCATGTACATTACCTAACGGATTAGCATGTTCAGGCAACATCAACTGTGCTAAATGCACAGAAGACTCAGAAGGTGTTTTGCCTACATCTAGACTATCAGTTTTCATTTTCATCTTACCGTTGACTATACCACCTGCTCAACTCACAGATGTTCAGCCAAGTCCCTGTAAACTCCCAACAAAGTTTTCGCAGACGCATACCAACTAAATTGCTCGACTCGCTTAAACCCTTTGTTACGGAGCTTTTTTCTAAGATCTACATTTTCCACCAATTTCAAGATCGCGTCTGCTATATCCTCAACATTGCCAGGATCAACCAACAAAGCGGCATTTCCTGTCACTTCAGGCAAACTAGAAACACTAGATGCAATCACAGGCAATCCACAAGCCATAGCCTCTAAAACTGGTAAACCAAATCCTTCATACAAAGAAGGCAAGGTCATAATATTTGCAGAGGAATATAGAGCCGATAGATCCTCCTCTGCAACAAAACCGGGAAACAAGACACGGTTTTGCAATCCTCGTGACTCTACTAAATCATACACTTCCTCATAGCTCCAACCTTTACCACCAGCTAATACAAGATTATATTCGGAATCGCCAAGTGCAAGTT
>MDTC01041397.1_pt1 | contig 21190 bp, 21 predicted proteins | sample 811181 | NCBI WGS metagenome assembly MDTC01 (sample SAMN05326644, study PRJNA326480) | marine metagenome | isolation source: seawater | place: Pacific Ocean: North | collected 2011 | reverse complement strand
TCTATGACTGGCGGGCCATTAAAAGCTGAGAGGATCAATGCTCATCTCGCGGAAGCCGCTCAAGAATTGGGGATAGCAATGGGGGTAGGTTCTCAGCGCGTCGCGTTATTAAGCGCTGGCAGCCGTGGCTTGACAAGAAATTTACGAAAGTGGGCCCCCGAAATCCCGCTCTACGCTAATTTGGGCGCTGCACAGTTGCGAGATGACTTTTCCTTAGCAGAGATTCAGCGAGCAGTAGGCATGATAGAGGCTGATGCGCTCATCATTCACTTGAATTGTCTTCAGGAATTGATGCAGGAAGACGGTGACACCGACTGGCGCGGTTTATTGTCTGCCATTGAAACAGTGTGTGCTTGTCTTGATGTGCCGGTCATCGCAAAAGAGGTCGGGATGGGTATTTCTGCGGCGACCGCGCTGCGATTAGTAAATGCCGGCGTCCAAGCGATCGATGTGGCAGGGAGAGGCGGTACAAATTTTATAGAAGTCGAGGCGGGACGAGCCACTGACCCTAGACTCAAGGCTCTGGGTGAAATATTCAAAGATTGGGGGATTGCCACACCCGTCGCCGTACAATCGATTCGCGCCAAGCTTCCCAGTATTCCTTTGATCGCGTCCGGCGGCATTCGCCATGGTCTTGATGCTGCCAAGGCGGTCAAGCTAGGTGCAAACGTTGTGGCTCAAGCCGGTCCTGTCCTGCACGCCGCCACCGAGTCAACTCAAGCCGTGCTTGAGCATTTTAGCTTTATGGAATCAGCTATGAGGATCGGGCTATCGTGTTCAGAATAACCACGTTTTTTGGGATGACCCAAACATTTATTTTAAGCGCCCCGGCTCCGCGCGCCATTGAGGCCAACAGATTATTAGCAGTATATTGGAAGAGTAAGCAACACGTTCAATACTGAAGCTTATTTACCTACGTGAATCTCTGCCCCGCAATCATGTTGTCTCTGGCCTAAAAGCAACCCGCATCCTCACAGTGCTAAGCAAACTGGCCAAATCTTCTTTACACTCCCCTTTCCAATCAGAATTTATGAGCAAGCAGACCATACCCTGCCCCTGTTACTTTAACTCCTTGTCGACCTGGAAAGCTTATTCAGTGTGCCCACCCCTAAAAGCGAGCTTAAGGTTTTAATCACACCCTCAAACAGGGGGTAGGGAAGTAGGCTGGCTACCAGCGTGGGGGTATAATCGCCGCTTGAGGTAGCACCACGCACAGATAATCTAGACGAGGTAATTAAAACATGTTTACATAATATAGATTAGAGCCCGAAAGAACTGCAAATGCCCTCGAAATATCCCTGCCTGCATTGAAGACCCCAAGGCCAACAGGCTGAATCTTGGCCATCTTGCTTCGAAAGACGGCACTAGCTCTACTGACAACCTCTCTTGAGCCCACGCATCTTTTCATAGAGGACAGAAATTATGAAAAAAAATTTATTTTTAGTGTTGCTCATAGCCGGGTCCGCGAACCTCAGGGCTTTAGAGCCTGAGGATGTCACCTTTGATGGTGCTGTACTCACGGTTCCATATGTGAGCTTCAACGGCACAGCGTATGAACTAAAGTTGGTTCCAACCTCTGACTCGCTACTCACGCCTGAAGATTGTCCGATTCTCTGCGTCAAGTTAATTTCCGCTACGGAGAGTGCCCTGAGTAGTGCCAGAAATCCAGCGACCTTTGATGGGTCAATACTATCCACACCTCGCGTAGTCTTGAGCTCCGAGGTAATAAGCGGTCAATTCAATTACCTGAATAACTACAGCTCGGAGGTATATTTCTCAGTCGCTGACGCATCGGCTGCTCCCAATTTCAGCTTAAGCGACAGACAGAATTGGACGGCTGACGAGTTGGAAGCAAGGTTTAGCTTTTGCAGCGAAAGCTCCTATAGATGGGATACACCCTTCCCGTTCGGAGACTTTAATAACGATGGGTTCGAGGATATTTTTGTGCCTATAACCTGCTTTCAGGGCGCACTTCCAGACAACGGGGGTGCCAATGATGTATCGATAAAATCAGGCTGGTTCCTTTTATGTAGCAATGAAGTTGGGAGTTACAGAAACTGCTCTAAGGATCTGTTCGGTGAGGAATTTATCGATACCTCCAAGGATGGCGGCAAGGGTGGAGCCCCTTATCACCATAATACAGAAGAGCCCAAGGATCTGAATGGAGACGGATACCTAGATTTCGCTTTGACACTGAATCGTGATGATGGCGTTGGGCGGGAGAAATTTGACCCGTATTCAGCTGACGGTCTGCAGAAAATTGTCGATCAGTGCTTTGAAGGAGATACTGAGGCCGCCGACGCATACCCTAGGCAAGGCCTTGGAAACTGTGCTTATTTCTCTGATCAACATGTTTTTTTGAGCAAAGGTGATGGAACTTACACAAATATCAAAGTGCCATGGACACCAACCTGGACACATTCATTAAGGTCCATCCCCAATGAAATTGGTGGATATGATCTTATTTCTATCGGCTATGATGTAGTAAAAGTAGCGCGAGTCAGCGGAAATTCAATCACAGACATTACTGACACCTACCAGGCTTTTGAAAATTTCGATAAGGCAACTCAAGTCGACCCCTATGTTGGCGGCTATTTTGAATTCAATGGTATTGGGTATTGGGTGACACCTGGAGTCAGGCCTGAGTTTGTAAGCAATATCGCGGAGTACGCCGACTTTAATATAGATACTGGTTTTTACGATACGGTAATAGGAATCACCTTGTGGAAATGGACGCCCGGGCAAGGGTTTGAACTAAGTGATTATTATGTTCCTCCTGTTACTGATTACTTCCACTATGCTGATGAGTTTGGTAACCCAGCGACCGGCCTCTATCAGAAAGGGGTGCCGCAGTTCGGTAAAGGTCAATATCATTTTTGGCGGCAAGCAATACTAGATCCTAATGAGGGGCCTATCCTCGTTGTGCAGGGAGAGACCAGCGGCCTGCTTGAAAATTACAAGCAAACTATTCCCAGCAACTTCACAGTCGCTACTAGTTTATCGGATGCTTATGCGGGCAATACACTGTATCCAGTGACTGCGGTTGAAGGGTTTATAATAGTTGATGGGAAAATACAGCTCAGGGCCAAATCTGTAGTTGAAGGGGATATTCTGTTTAATAGTAGCGGCATGCACTTTCGCGATTTTAACAGCGATGGTTACGATGATTTGGTCACTATAACAGGGATGAAAGTTCAGGGCGGAGCCTATCTCAATGATAAACAAGGGATCCTGCAGAGAATCGACACTGTACAAATATTACCTGACCTGCCTCGATCATCAGTGGGTAACATTGCTCACGTTTTTTGGCCTCTGCGAAACAACGGGGTTTTAGACTTGATCTATATGGAGCTTGGTGCGAGCTCACGCCCCTCATATTGGAATATTGCCGAGGACGGCATCTTCAGGGCTGGTGATGTCGGGATCATTCGGGGTAACTACGATGTTTCTCGTCTGCCTTTGAAGTCGGTGGACTCCGCCATTGCCGCCTTCAGAGAGTGTGCAAAGGCACCCTCATGGTCTTGGAATTGCGGCTATTGAACAGACACGCAGAGGAAGAAGATTTGCGTTTGAGTGCATGTCGGCGAGCAAAGGTACGGCATTCAAACGCCGCTGTTCTTCGGACCACAGCTTTTTACTTATTTCATATTTAGAGCACGAAAAGAGGACAATTAGATCTATGTAACGAGGCACGAGCGTTTAGCAAGAGCGACTAAGCGCACTGGGAGCCTTGCGCCCTCTTGTTGATTTTTATCAACCTGATACAAGTAAATAAAAACGCTTTTCTGCGTTATTTACATTCCCTTTAATTGACTGCCTTAAGCAATCTCGCCATTACTTGATTTAGGCCTTGATACTTAGATATTTTCCAAGAGATTTTTTAGAGGCGCCTTTCCCATTTAGGTTTTCCATCTTCCTCCTCTTGTCAAAGCTGGCGCATGGTGAACCATCTGCATCAAAAACTTCTAACGCTGGGATCCGTCTAGATTTAAAATTCATCGCTCGGCAACCATAGGGCATCTTAACGTTCCAAGTAATATAAAAATGCCTGCATTGATTGCAATTAGGTGTATCTAGGTGATTACTGCTATCGGCATTCTGGATTATATTAGTATTTTTCATAAATACGTTGCACCTTTGGCTAAGCAACTTACAAGAAGGTTTAGCACTACACCAAAATTCTCGGGCCTCCGCTGAGTCGGCTCAATCAATAGTAGGCTGAGCTTCCTCGTAAAAATGCTGCCAGTCTACTAGGCCGCCACTATCCTGCTAGCTCAAGATCATATGACCTAGTTGCTATACATGTTTTCCATAGCCTTGAACTGACCTTCCAGATAATCACCTGTTGACTTGCTGCGCTGCACGATAGATTCCATAGCAGCAAATTGCTTTATATAGCGCTCGTATGCCTTGCTCATTCGCTCTTCCAGTTCTGCGAGAGCCTCTTGCTGGGATTTAAGGGTACTCCCCGCGTTAGTCTCCCGGTTAGCAAGTAGACCGTCAGTTTCGATAAGGCCAAGCAGACTTATCCTTGACTCTAGAGCAAGGCCTTTGTCTGATGAGTCATAACGACTCTGAGAATCTGTATTCCCCGTTAACATCTCCCTGACATTAGAAAGATTATTAGTTACCGCATTCGTATACTTTGTATCATCTATTTCTATATCCCCGCTGAGCTTGAACGACATACCTAGATCCCTAAAGGAGGACATCGATCCAGAGGCAGTTGCCGACTCTTTATCAACTAGTGCCTTCACTTGTTTCCTTATCAAGCTAACAAAAGAAGAGTCATTAGCCAGTGAGCCACCAAAAGCGGATTCCGTATCGTCCGGGTCAGCCATTTCGTCCAACTCTTTGTTAAAATCATTCACTGAAGATACGAACTCATCGAGTGAATCTCTTAAGCTTGAAAGGTTTTCTGCCACCTCAATGGTAGCGGCCGATGTGCCACTCAAGACTATGCTTACGCCAGAAATTACATCGCTAAAGCTGTTACTGGCTCTATTAATCGCCCCGATTCCATTAACAGATAAAATTGCATTCTGTGCTGAAGACAATACATTGCTTCCAGTCGAAAATCCTAAATCTGGTGTCGAACTCATAGAAAATTGATTCTTAACTCCAGTCTCGCCACTGACCGATATGTACCATGAATCCGCAACACCTTGCGTTGGCGCTATTGACAAAAGACTATTTGCGTCACTGGTCGCAGCTAGATCAGTGACTCCTGAACCTGCTGTTGTGGAAGTAAAATTAACGGAAGCACCGTTCACGCTTTCAGTAGTCCAGCCTGAGATGGTCCCAGAGCTCGTAAGCTTATCTGACGCATTTGCGCTTCCCCCCGCAGCTAAATTGGCTAAACTTGCAGCGACCTCCGCAGCTGTAGCCGACCCCGAGGCAGTAACGGTTATCCCCGCCAACGTAAAACTCTGCCCTGACGTCATCGCTGAAAATGTGACCCGCCCTTGCTCTGTGACCGCTGCGCTTTTATTAATCAATGTTGCAGACACGCCAATGTTTGACGTATTAATGGCATTTACCACACCCGTCGGTGTGGTATTGGTAACACTAACTGTAGTATTAACCCCAGGTGAAGGCCCTTGGTTGACGACAACGTTGAAGCCAGTTCCACTATTTAACGTTTGAGTCGCTGAGCTAAATTCGTTTGAAATGATTCTAGTTGGCGCTGCCAGTTGGGATGCCTGAACAACATAACTACCAGGGGTAGCAGAGGTCCCTTGAACTGAAGCTGCTGTGACAGACGTGGCGGCAGACGAAGTCGCTGAAAACGTCGTGAGAGTGCTGGTATCCTCCAAATTTGACAACGCAGTGTTTATACGCGTTATACCTGATTTCACTACCGCAAGAGCAGATATTTTCAACTCACTCTCATCAATTTTTCCCTGAGTTGATTCGATCTTTGGATTTAGCTCTGCCTCTGAGAGGGAGGTAGCTAGCTCTTGGATATTGACCCCCGAGCCGACATTTAGTGCCGTGGTAATTTTGGAGCCCTGATTATTTGCTTGGTCTACCGTCGACATACTATGACCTGTATAGGGCGTTTCTGCCCAATAACGTTATTATCCATTAAATAATTACGAGAGATTTTCAGATATAGTCAAAAAGACTAAGTTGGGAAACCTTCGCGAACGTGCTTTGCGCAGCTTCTAGCGCTAACATGTTTGCAGAAAGCTTCGTAATCGCCTCTGTGTAGTCAGTATCAACCGTCTTAGAAAGGATATCTTTGTAAAGAATAGTTTTCTCCTCAATTATATCCAACCTGTTAGAAATTCTATTTTGCGAGATTCCTAACTCGACCTGCTTTTTTACCAAGCTGGAAGATAAACTTTCAGCCTCTGTCATCGCTCTTGATATATTGGTTTGATTATTACCATTAAGGGCAGTAACGAGATCATCAATTATGTCGAATGCTGTTATCTGACTGGTCGAATCATCGGAATTTGTTCGCGTTATGTTACCGATAACGTTCGAACCGATACTATTGACTCGTATTTTCTCTCCACCGCCGATATCGAAGTTTATTGCTGTCTGGTCGCCAGAGTAGGTGACACTGCCATCGGCATTAAGTACAAATGGCTTAGTTCTGCTAGCCCCTCCTGAAAACATATAATTCCCGCTCTCGTCTTGGCTATTCGCATATGAAAGAAGCTGCTCTTTATATTGTGCCACTTCAGACGCAATCATTTTTCTGTCCTCGGCAGAATAGGTATCGCTCGCTGCAGTAATGCTCAACTCTTGTACACGATCAGAGATCTTTTGCATCGCAGCGACCAGACTTTCTTCTTGGCGAAGCCTATTGTCCGCACCTTGCAGACTAAATTTATGATCGCTTTGTTCTTGCAGTATGGAATTCATTCGTAGGCCTGCCATAGCAGCCTCAGAATCCATACTTGCGGTTGCAGCTTTCTTTCCCGACGCGAGCTGCGTCTGTAAATTTGCTATCTCGTTTTGCTGCTCAGCCAAGCGCTGATTTAGCGTGCTAAAATATAAGTTAGTTGAAATTCTCATGCCTAAAAAATAACTCCCAAAACTAAATGCCGATGCGTAGCAACTGTTGGAATATGTCGCTTGCCGTTTGCATCGCTTTTGCTGTTGCCATGTAAGCTTGTTGGAGACGAATAAGATCGGCAGCCTCTTCGTCCAAATTCACTCCAGATATTTTGTCTTTCGCGGTCATAGCATTACTATAAACTGCTTGCTTAGCTTCAGCTGACATTTTAGAAAGATTATTAAATGAAGACACCTTCCCAATTTCATTAATATAAAAATCTCTTAATTTCTTACTTTCGAAAATTGATTCTTCACTAATTTCAGAAATTCTCGTTATATTTGAGTTATCACCAATACCACTTGTATTGGAAGTAACCGCAAAGGTATCTGAAGCCGCTGGTGCCCGGTCAAAGCTCACTTTTACGTCACCAATTACGATGCCATTACTGATATCGAAACCTGTATAATTAGTGGTTACCCCACCAGTCGTGACCGAGTAAGCGCTTGGACTTGAGAAGGTGATTGTGAAGCTACTTTCAACAGCGCCCCCCCAACTTGCGTTTTCTCCATAAGATAGCGTCGCACGAAGATTTTCTGAGTTTGAAGCGCCAGGAGTTATTTTTAGTCTGCCTGCTGCCGCAATTTGATCGCTACTTGTAAGGGCTAGAGTGAAGTTCTCCGCATAATTGGTATCAGAACCTAAACTAAACATATTGGCTCCTACCACACCCAGCGAGCTCATTCCCTGAGCGTGCTGCTCGTTTAATCGCGTGGCAAGGGTCTGAGTCATACTATTCAGCTTGCTTACGAGCGGGTCAATGATACTCGACTTAGCTGACAGTAGACCTCCAATCGATCCACCGGTTACTGTTGTTACATCTGCGCTCACTCCTGCACCGCCAATGTACTTTATTTGCTGCATATTTTTCTTGCCCGTTACTGGCGAAACGCTCAACGTCTTAGACTCTGTATTTCTCACTAGGACTATACTCCCGTTTGGGGAGGCAAGACTTACTGAAGCGAGACCCTTTTCACTTATAGTTACATCAACCTTTGCTAACCCTGACATTTTCATCAGGACAAGGTCTCTCTTGTCCAACAGAGCTGGAGGTACGTTAGCGCCGGAAAAATCAGCCAATTCCTCATTAACGATTCCGAGCTGAGAAGAAAAGCCGTTAAGCTGATTGATGCGGTATTCTACCTCCGCATTATTGTCAGCCGAAATTTCCTGCAACTCTGAAGCAACCGCATTCACTCTAGCCGCCAAGTACCCTGCGTTGGACAGGAAATCCTGACGAGAGGGGGCAGAAGATGGATTCGATGCTAGCTGCTTGGCAGAACTGAAAAACTGATCGAATGCAGTGGTCAAGCTGCCAGACTCGGAACCCACAAGATTTAGGAGACGGCGGGCATAATCCATAGCAGGCTGCTCGGACTCCAGAGATGAGTTTGCGCTTCTCAATGCGCTCTCCGCAAATGAGTCATGCGCTCGGGTAAGCGTTGTGTGTGATTCCCCAGTTGAAGTAATTGATACCTTTTGACGAGAATACCCTTCAGTATTCAAGTTCGAGATATTAGTCTGGACCGCGTTGAGTGCACGTTTATAGGACTGAGTAGCGCTGGCGCTTACAGATAGAAGATCCCTCATGCTTCATTGCTCCCTATTTGACTCTGTGCAGTCAGGGAATTGACTACGAAATCCGCAACCCCAATAGATTTTTTCTGCGCAAGAAAATGTCCTAACTCAGAGTAGAACATGTCTTGATAGAAATCTGAGGAATTGCTCGAAAATAGATCGCTCTTAAACGGCTCACTTGCCTTTTGCATCGAGGAAGTTACTAGCCTAAGAAACTCAGCCTCAAATTCCGCGGCCACCTTCTCGCCAGCTTGCGCACGCTCAGCAGCACTGCCTGTAGACCCCTTCTTTAAGGCTGACATAGAAGCAAAGTCATATGTGCTCTGCATGGATGTTGAATTAAATGCCATTAGAGAATCACCAACTCTGCTTTCAAACTTCCGGAGCGCTTTAGGGCCTCCAGAATGGCTATCAGTGCCGAAGGGGTAGCGCCCACCTGGTTAACGGCGTCTACAATATCTTGAAGCTCAATGCCACTTTCAAAAATGAACATATTACTTAGCGGCTCCTCAATAGCGATCTCCGCATTGGTCACACCTACTGTGTCACCCACGTTATTTATCGCCCCAGGCTGCCCGGGTTGACTAACTTCGTTAAATGCATCAACCCTTACCGAAATGGTCCCATGGGATACGGCGGCCGCCGCCACCCTGACTGATCGATTTATGACTGCCGTGCCTGTTCTAGAATTAATCACCACCCGGGCCGTCGGTTCACCAGGGTCAATATCCATGTTTTCAATCTCGCTAATGAACGATACCTTTTGAACAAGGTCAGAGGGTGCAACGACAGCGATAGAAACAGCATCAAGAGGTGTCGCTAGACCTTGCCCATAGGTGGAGTTGATTGCTTGAGTTATTGCGTTAGTCGTCGAAAAATCTGCGTCTCTCACATTTAGGACGAAGTGGTCTGCAGTCTCGAAAGGAGTCTCAATTAGTCTTTCTATGATCGCACCATTAGGAATTCTCCCCGAAGTTGGCACACCTATCTCTATGCTAGAACCAGCAGCGGACTCTGATATCCCGGTTACAGTGAGCGCACCCTGTGCCATCGCATATACTTGACCATCAATTCCATATAACTCAGTAAGAATTAAGCTTCCGCCCCGCAAACTTTCTGCAGTACCAACCGTTGAGACATTTACGTCTATACGCTGCCCTGGCTTCGCAAAAGGTGGAATCTCTGCTGTAACCATAACTGACGCGAGGTTATCGGTTTGCAACGGCTGTGTCGCATTTTGTTGCGCCAACCGGATAAGATTTTCGCCCAGATCGAACTCGGACACAGGTCCATCGATGCTTACTCCAAGACCAGATAGCAAAGATGTTAAGCTCTGACCGGTCACGCGGAGATCTCTGCCATCTCCGGTGCCGGACAGACCTGCCACCAACCCGTACCCAACGATCTGGTTACTTCTAACGCCAGCGACGTCGACTAAATCTTTAATTCTATCTGCTTGAGCCGTTGTAGAAATACAAATAAGCATGCTAATTAGAATTTTGTTAATACGCATCTTCTGCTCCTTAAAATGGCCATAGACTATAGAGAACGTTTATGCCCCAAGGGCTTTTGGTTGCACGTGCTAGCTCGCCGACGCCGCTATAAGAAAACTGAGCGTTTGCCAGGCGCGTCGAGAGTACTGTGTTATTTGGCATGATGTCGTCTGGCCGAATTACACCCCTCACGAGTATCACTTCGCTTCCCTCATTGAGCCCCAACTGCTTTTCTCCAAAGACAACTGCATTCCCGTTAGGCATTACGTCAACGACGACTACTGAAATAGAACCAGTTAAAGAAGCAGACTGTCCCGCAGTGCCTGTACCCGCGCTCGATACCGTAGCGTCGGCGCCTGTAGCTCGGTCTAAGAAACTTGCGTTAGGGAATAGAGCACCGGCTTCACCCGCAATTATGCCGCCATTCGAAGAAGATCGTTCCGTAGTAAGACCGGTGATCCGGGAAGCTTGCGCAGTCTCATTAAGTATGACGGTAACGATGTCGCCTACTTGCACGGAACCCGCTTTATACGCGCGCCCTGCAGGATACAGCGAGTTTCCGTTATCGAAAATCGCGCCGGTTAGCAGCTTCGAGGAGGGCTTTGGCTCTGGATAAATCAATGCAAAATCAGACTCCAGTGACGAAACAGCAGAGTTACCTGACGCGCATGACTGTAGAGCAAGGATCACTAAAGAGATTGAAAAGATTCTAAACATCGGAGCCACCCAGTTAAAGATTATTATTCAAAAAGCGCAGCATGCCATCGGCAGCTGAAATAGCCTTAGAGTTAATTTCATAAGCTCGCTGCGTCTCGATCATATTGACCATTTCCTCTACCACGTTGACATTTGAAGCCTCAAGGACGCCTTGGGTCAACATCCCAGCGCCTTGATCGCCTGGAGTGCTGACGAGAGGGGCGCCGCTGGCGTTAGTTTGTGCATAGAGGTTTCTGCCAACTGGCGTCAGTCCGGCAGGATTAGGAAAGCGAGTAGTTTGAAACTGACCGATCTGGTTCAATCCGCCTCCGGCAGCCAACTCAGCACTTACAGTTCCATCGCGCCCTATGCTAATGCTCATTGCATCTTGTGGAATGTTAATAGCAGGTATCAGTTGCTCGCCGGACCCGGTAACCAGTATTCCCTCGTTAGAGATTTTAAAGGAGCCATCTCTTGTGTATGCGATCGTTCCATCAGCCTGTTGTACAGCAAAGAACCCATCCCCTGCGATAGCGACATCCAAAGAATTTTCTGTGGATATCATGTTCCCTTGCCGATGGAGCTTTTCTGTCGAAACCACCCTCGTGCCTGTACCAAGCATCATACCGGTCGGAGTCTCTGCAGTTGCATCAGCCTGGGCCCCAGCCTGAACAATCCGCTGGTAAAGTAGATCTTCGAAGTTTGCCCTGTCTTTTTTAAATCCAATCGTATTTACGTTTGCTAGGTTATTTGCAATTACAGTCATCCGAGTTGATTGCGCGGAAAGACCTGTCTTCGCCACCCACATTGAAGCATCCATTATTAAATCCTCAATATTCTAAGTTTTAAAATTCATTTAATTAGTAAGCTAACGCACGGACATCATGCGGGCGCCAGTTTCATCTAACTCTTCGGAACTCTTTATAATTTTCATCTGCGTTTCGAAAGAACGGTAATAGTCGAGCAGGTTGACCATTACTTCAACGGCATCCGAGTTACTGCCCTCAAGCGACCCTACTGAGATTGAAACGGGCTCTGGGCCGGTGGGAAAATCTCCATTGTCATCGACCACTTCCGGATCTGCAGGCGTATACAAAGTGTCAGTACGGCGCACAAGGGGCGTTGCGCTGGCATCTCTTAACAAAAGATTACCCAGTGCCAAAGGGACACCAGCAGGGTCTTCCCCATCAAGTCCGTAAACTGTTCCATCTGTTCCAATAGACACAAGGGTGTCTGCTGGCACCGTTATGGGATTGCCTCCGTCATCAAGCACAAGATGGCCTGAACCATTTTCCAAAAGACCCGTCTCGGTTGCCCGAATATCACCGCGGCGGGTGAATGCTATATCACCATTGTCACCCTGGACCCCAAGCACAGTGAAATTATTCATCGCAATGTCTGTCTGGACCCCTGTTTCAATGTGATACCCCGCTCCTAGGTTTATTTCCTCAGCCCTGGCAGATATGACTGCCTGATAACGCGTGGGCAGTCCAGAACCCTCTAACCCTACAGTTTCGGGGCGCGCCGTAATGCTTCGCTTGTAACCGATGGTAGAAACATTGGCCAAGTCATTTGTTAACTGGACGCGCTGAAACGACTGATTTGTAATAGCGCCCAATGCTGTGTATACAAGTTTGTCCATATCAACTAGTCCCGTTACTAAGCTAATTAACCGCGCATATTAATGAGTGTTGAGGCCAAGCTCGAGTTAGTCTCAATCGCCTTGGCATTCGCCTGGAAGTTTCGCTGAGCCTTAATTAAATCGACAAGCTCAGCAGTTATATCCACGTTCGAACGTTCGACAGAGCCAGAAAGAATAGTTCCATAACCAGGCTCACCACCTTCTGCGAATACAGCAGCCCCTGACTTATTGGTGGCACTGTAAGAAGAGCCTGACGACTGCACCAACCCTTCATTACTTGCAAACTTTGCAAGGAGAATTTGCGCCGTCTTCACTACCGACCCGTCTGAGTAACTCGCCGACATCATGCCATCTGCATCAATTGTAAGACCTGTAAAATCATGATTTGCAGGGCTACTAACGATTGCAACAGAACCGGTGCCGGTGTTGGCCAAATCCGCTACGTCACCTGTCGTAATACTCGTGAAGGTAATCGACGTGCCATTCGCAGCGCTCGTCGACCAGCCAGTGAGAGTTCCCGTGGCTGAAGCAATGGTTGCTCCTGTAGCATCTGCAGCGCCATCTTTTGCGATATTGGTGAAAGCAGCTGCAACCTCGGCTGCCGTGGCGCCGTCAGTACCAGCAGTCAATGTAATACCACCTAATACCAACGTTTGATTAGCCGTCAAGTCAGCGAATGTAACTTTTGCAGTCTCCGCTGTGGTTGAGAGAATAGTAGATGGGATCGAAATTAAGCCAAGATCGCCGGTCGCTGCTCCAGTAGCAGCATCAACAGACTTACCGAGTAGCTGATTTCCCTCGCTATTGACTACTAAATTGTTCGAATCCAACATGAATCCGCCATTCCTTGTAAATACCCGGGTACCATCCTCTGCCTGGATAGGGAAAAAGCCGTCACCCGATATTGCCAAATCAAGAACATTGTCAGAATTCTCGATGTCCCCCTGAGAAAATTCCTGAGAAACTTGATCTATTTTAGTTCCTGTGCCCGTGGCGCTGGACGCCTTAGCCCCGGGGGTTGTGGCAAACAAATCTGAGAATTTTACTTCTGAACGTTTGAACCCTGTTGTTTCGGTGTTAGCGATATTATTGGAGGTCACTGCCATGTCTTTTGTGGCAGCGTTTAGACCAGTTAGAGATGTATAAAAGGACATTTGCTATAACTCCGATATGATTAAATATTAAATTTTTCAAGGCTTGCCAGAGATAACACCCGGCCATTGGCTACTTCTACCTGCACCTCATTCTTCGCTTCATTCCATCTGACAGACTGAATAATCTGTGGCGTATTGATGGGAATTTCTGCGGTCTTTCCATCCTTCAAACTCTTTAGTGAGAGCGAATAATTTCCTGCAGGTTGCAATTCACCGGCCATATTCATCCCATCCCACTTGAGGTTTAAGTTTCCTGCCGGTACGTTCTCAAGCGACTCCTCGTAAACAGGCTTACCATTTTCGTTACTGACGCTGAAAACTAGCTCGACATGGCCCTCATCAAGGTTTGAAAATCCTAAAACAGGTCTACCCTCGACCAGCTGGGCTTGCTCGCTTGGTACGTTAATTTTCGTCCCTAACAAATTTGCACCGAGAAGAAATCTGTCCGACTTCATACCTTCCGTCATTGACTGCATAGAGGTATCAACGCTTTGCATCGACTCGAGCGAGGAGAACTGCGCAAGTTGTGATACAAAAGCCTCGTTTGTCATGGGACTTAATGGGTCCTGGTTCTGTAATTGTGCAGTAAAAAGTGTAAGGAACGCATCGCGCCCCAGCCCCTCCTCCGGGTCTGCTGCCTTAGATTGAGCTTCGGCATACTCACCTGAGGTAAGTACATTTGTGGCGGAAGGGATTGTTGCATTAATGGTCATCAGCGAATTCCTTAATTAGACCTTCAATAATTCTAGAGTCCGGGACATGAGTTCCTGAGCCGTGGTGACTACCGAAACGTTATTTTGATAGGCACGTGATGCATCCAGCATCTCCACCATCTCCTCAATTTCATTTACGTTACTTCCAAACACATACCCGTCCGCGTTGGCCAAGGCGTTACCAGGTTCGTGGATCTCCTTGATTGAATCAGTGTCTTCAACCACGTCACTAACGAAGACACCCCTGCGCGTATCCTGACCGAGGTCACCTTGCTGGGCCGGGTCAAACATCAAGCTTGAGAAAACAACACGCTTAGCTTTGTAGGCTTCCTCTGCGCTACCTGCTACCACAGTGGCATTTGCAAGATTGCTTGCAATGGTGTTCATGCGGGTCAATTGAGCATTCAAGCCCGACCCCGCGATTTTCAAAAGAGCATCAGCTGACATCTTTACTCACCCCTTAGCGCCTTTCTCATGCCTGAGATACGACTTTCCATGAAACCCATTGCGGCTTGAACGTCAGCCGCAGCCTTACCAAACTTGGCCTGTTCAACACCAATCTCCACGGTGTTGTTGTCCAAGCTTGCGCTAGCTGGCACGTGATAAGTGATTGCATTTTCAAGGTTCATCACGCCATCGCCTATTTCAATGTGTCGCGCATTAGTAGCCCTGACAGCAGATGCATTGCTGGCTGCTTCGGTCATAAAGGTAGTAAAATCTAAATCACGAGCCTTATAGCCAGGAGTGCTCACATTCGCGATATTTTCAGAGATCAACTCCAGGCGCGTATTCTTTGCCTGCAAGCTCATCGCGCTCACGGCAAAGTAATTGTCTAGTGTGCTTTTCATATCGTCCAAAACTGCTGCATCAAAGTTTGTTTATTAAAGTTGCAATTTCATCGTCCGATTAATTAATCAAATTGCGTCACGATTGTATTTGCAGAAATGATGCCAATTCTTTCAATCTTCGCCGACAAAGAGAGTGGAAAATAAAATAGGCAGCAATTACAGACAGTTATGGATAACTCTGAGACCTGTTTTTAAGCTTAGCTGAGAAATAAAAACCCCACTGGCAGCCGCTTTGTTGAAAGCGGCAATAAAGCGGCAAATACCTGCCTGCGTTGATACTGCACGGCCACCTTATTAACTGTGGGACTATTCCAGTGTAATATGACGTCACAAGAGTTCCCACGCGAGTTCATTCCCTCGGCTGAAATTCAGCCAAGCCGGCATATTGGAAGATTTAATGTCAGTCAACCCACAAAGAAATAGAGCCATCTTTGCTGTAGGGGCCTGCGTTGTAATCTTCGTTTTGTGCTCTGGACACGCGCCGACCCTCTTTGCGCAGCAGACTTCAGATATACCGATATCCAAAGCATCGTTAATAGCTGCACTCCAAAACTGGGCCGCGGTAGAAATTAGCGTTGAACCACTTGCAATTGAAGTATTAGCGGCTGATCCCAGGCTGATTGTGAAACCCTGCGATTCCGAATATCGCTTCTCCTTTCCCTTTTCGAATCAAAGCACCGTCAGCGCGTCATGCGATTCGCCTGCTTGGCGGCTCAATTTACGAATCCGAGTAATCGAGAAGATACAAGGGTTTGTCTTCGTGGCAGATTATCCCGCCGGGAAAATAATTGAGCAGAATGATCTTGAGGAGTCGCTCGTCGAGCTTAATGCCTTTGAGAGCCTTGAGACTGATGACATTGTAGGAAGGGCTCTCAGCACAGCAGTCAGAGCAGGGCAGCGCGTTCGGGGATCGTTGCTTGCTGAGACAGTAACGCAATACCGAGCGCTACTCGACATCGACGACGGATCAATTATTAACAGCAACGCTATCGAGGGTGTTGAGACGCGCTTCAGAAATATACCGCTGGGAAACAGACTATCCAAATCTGACATTGAGGGGGCCAAGGCCTCTGAATACATTACCAGGGGAACTGTCCTTTCTCGATCCAATTTATTGATCCCACAGCCTGCAGTTTTCACAACGTCGCTTGTTGCGAGAGATAGCTTGCTTTCAAGAGAAATGGCGCAGGAACGTATTCATTTCGGGGAGCTGCCAAGAGACACAATTGAGTCCCTAGATGATCTCGGTAGGGCTACAGCGATAAGGCAGCTCGCGCCCGGGCAACCTATTAGATACTCAGACATCAGGCCTATCGCTGCTATATCGAGAGGCGAAATAGTAAAACTCACTGTACGACGAGGCTCTGTTACTGTAACCATCGAAATGGAAGCCATTGAGCAAGGATATATAGGAGATAGAATACAACTTCGAAATATCGAGTCTGGAAGGTTAGTGACCGCTATCATCACAGGCCCAGGCTCTGCAGCGCGCGATTAAATAGTATCCCTAAAAGCTTCCGATGAATTTAATTTTAAAGTAACGTGTTGAACAGTCGATTGGGAGGATGTAGGGCCGATTCCTATTCGAGGCCTCTTGATACTAGTATGACGGAATGATGATATGACGAGTCCAATCTCAAACAATGCTTCACCACCCCGGGTCCAGCAGGGCGATGTACCCCCAAAGAAGGAATCCGTCGTTAAAGGCAACCTAGACGACAGTGTCACGAAGATGGAGGGTGATGTGTCAATAGACAGTAATGTTGCGCAGGCCCTCAAAGGGGCAGATTTCGATCAGGCCGCTGTCGAATCTATCAAAACTGCTATTCAAAACGGAGAGTATCCTCTAGACGACAAGAAGATCGTTGAGAGCTTTATTCCCCTCGAGAAGCTTCTTTAGCCAAGGATAGCCTTGAGGCGGGTAACTGCTGTCTCATCTAGCGTAGACTGGGAGATATTTTTGCCCAGTTTTTTTGTGTGTGCTCCAAATTCACCCCTGATTTATTAAGCATTAACCAAAACTCTTACGGCAAAAGGAATTAAATGGTAACTGCAGCGGACATTGAGGCAGCAAAAAGGGATATAGCTATTCTGCACGATCTTTTGGAAAGAGAGTTCGACGCCCTTAAAAACCAAGACTTTGAGTTATTTGAGCAGAGCATGAGGGAGAAAGCTGGAATTCTTACGAAAATTTCAGAATCTAGCATCCTCGAGCAATTACAGAAGCAATCTGAAAAGTCCGTGGGCTACAGTGACGACATAAAGACTCTGGACATCCTGCACCATGCCCTCTCAGAGTGCAAGGATATGCACACAAGAAATGAGGTGCTTATTCGCCACAAAATCACGGCTATAAGAGAGACTCTGGATTCATTTTCACCTCAAGACAATCCTTTGGCCGAAACATATGACAATTTGGGAAATATGAGCAAAGGGATTCGTAAACGGCCACGCAATTTCTAGGCGTTAATCTTCAGCGGGTTTCTTATCTCGCAACCAGTGCGCCCAAGCTAAAATAATAGCCACCAATTCAAACAAGTTTTCTGGCACCTCTTCATCTATCCTCACATCATCCAACAGTTGGACGAGGTGAGGTTCCCTCAGAATTGGGATGTTTAATTCCTTGGCCATCTCACGAAGCACCGACGAGTATTCACCCCGCGCTTTGGAAACGACTTTAGGTGTTTGAAGGTCGCCATACTTGATCGCGACTGATTTTTCGTCAAAGTTATCGCTCATGCGTCAATAGTAAAGCTAGTTTTTTCCAGTGATTCATTAGGGTTCGTTGTCGGTCTTTCGCCCTCTAAAAATTCACAAGAGGTGGTGTTGAAGTCAAGGCTATTGATCTGAGATAGCAAACGACCTCTAAATGCTCGAGCTAACGTTAGGGTGTCTGGGTTATTAATCCAAATAATAACCCTTACCCCATTCTGACCGCTCGTCACAGCATTAATTGACACCCGATCATCTTCCCCAAGGTTCCAATCCAAATTTATCGACCAACCACCCTTGCCGTCAGCTTCGGATTGCTCGCCAGGCCGCTCCTGTTTTTGTTCATAATCCGTCTCCCTTTGGAGGCTTCTTTGCTCCGCCTCAGTACTAGAGTTTTTGAACCCAGCCTCGTCCGGCATCGATGAGGGAGTGGCAGGGGTTGGAGACTTTAGTTCTTCATAGGTTTCCAATAAGGGAGGCTGATTGATGCTGGGAGGGTGATTCAGCCCACTCGGCTCTGTAGGCATATTCTCAGGTAGCTGGGTGATTGTGACCTCGACTGATTGAAAGTCCTGTAGGGGCAGGACGAATTGGTAGTGCTTCCGGCCATCCCGATTACTGATTACCGATTTCAGCTTGTTACTGTCTAAATAGTCTAAAGCAGAATCCAGGTCATCAAGCATTTTATCTTCGTCAGCACTTCCAGCGGCGACACCTTTAAGAGCCTTTACCAAAACTGAAAGATCTCTACTAGTGGATCGCACATTTACCCGTTTTTCAAAAACGTGACCTATGACGCCACTAAAATACAGAGCCGTCTTGATTGAAGCAGTTGAAATTTCGGTCGCCTTAGAGGAAAAGAATTTTGTGGCCTCTTTATCTAATTGAACACCCCGTTTTTCAAATTCCTTGACTAGGTTTAACCCTGAGTGAAGCAGGGGCGTCTGTTGTAATGAGGGACTCTGAGCCAATAGCCTGACCCATCGAGAACCCTCCGCCGTCTGGGTGGGTTGAGTAAATTTTGGCGATGGCGGATCGACCGCAGGCTGATTCTCAGGCCCTGCAGATCTCAGGGTGAGCCCCTGAGAGGTAGATACCACTCTCAAAAGAAAGTTTTGGCCTTTGTGTGGATCTAGATTTAGAAGAAATGTCCTGGAACCGTTCTCGCGAAATAATTGAATTGATTTACCATCTTCCGCGACCGCCGAGCGAATGGTCTGCCCTTCGCGCAAACCCAATTCACTAGCAACTTCTGGCTGGATTCTAATGACCAGTTGATTCGGTGACGCAGAGCTCAGGATTCGAGATGCGGAGGAGATGATTTCAGGGCCTTGCATTTTAGATTTAGCGCCCGCCATTCAATCGAGGTTTAGTGGATTTATTCCGCTATGGGATGTTGTCAAAGGCTCGCCTCGAGACCGCTAAAAGTCAAGCTTTCTTTATACTGGCCTTCCGTACTAGCGCGAGAAGTGCAACCTATGTCCTGGCCCAAGTTTAAGTAAGTCTTTAGCGTACCTTATATGCACTGAGCACAATAAGTCAGCAGAGTGCAAGTATCGACTGAGACCCTAACGGCTTCAGAGGCACAACCCGACCTACAGCATATCCTATGAAATCCACAGCGCTCTGCACTTTATGATCTCAGGGTGACCGGTAAGTGCTGTTACGATCGTTACTGTTAAGACATGGAGCATGGTGCTAACAAAAGGTTTATCTAAAAAGTGTCCAACTAGTACATATCGTCGAACAAGACCCCCTTCAAAGCTTCAATGTTGTGGGCCACTTTCAATATAGCTTCTGCGGGCACCTGTCTGACAGTCTCACCAGTGTCCTCATTGACGACAGACACCAGTACGCGGTCGGAGATTTTATCTACGGCAAAGCTTAAGTTCGTTTCACTCAGTTTGAGGTCTACGTTAAGTGATTCAATCGTCCGCTCAAGCCGCTCTCTCAGTTTTTCAATCGACTCGGCAGAAAGGTTTTTCTGCTCACTTAAGTTTGCGGCCACCTCCGCGGTGGATTCCGAGATATCACGTTTACTCGTGCTAAGTTTAGGAGCCTTAGGCGCAGGGGTGGCCTCAGGGGTCTTAACCGGCTTAACTATTTCGGACACGCTAGGTACGTTTAACGTGCTCATATTTTCTTCCTCTTTAATGGGCTATTAGCCACTATAAGTTTGTTACCTGTAGTCTTTTAATTTAACGTGGACTTATAAGATACCTCAAATCCTAACCATTTTTGAGGGGCGCCCGTTAGTGGAACGCCCGCTATTCGCCGCTAACAAACTATCTAAGCAAGGAGAGAACTGTCTGCTTCACTTGGTTCGCCTGGGCGAGCATCGCGGTACTGGCCTGCGAGATGATTTGTGTCCGAGCCAACTCAGTGGTTTCAGTTGCATAGTCCGCATCAGCAATCTGACTCAGCGAGGCAGAGGTATTTGTAGACACGTTCTGCAAATTATCTGCTGCATGCTGAAGTCGAGATATGTAGGCACCATACTGTGCTCTCTCGGCGGCAGCGCCATCAATCGCATTAGCGATGTTTTTGACAGCTATAGCGGCAGCAGCTGCAGAGGTAATGTCGATGTTATTAGTCTCTTCTCCTATGCTTGTGTGGTACATACCAGCTTCAGTGCCATTCGTAGTACCTGCGAGGTTGTATGCAGATTCTGCTATATCAATACCATCAGTAGTAGCATCGGTAATACCCGACAACTGAGCATCCAACGCCTTCGTCGGCCTCCAGTCCTTGATGGTTACATCCATAGTTTGAGATGCTTCAGCACCTAACTGCACTTGCAACGAATCTGTGCCAGTGCCGTCGTAAGTGTCATCCATTATTGATACGCCATTCCACTCAGTACGCTCAGCAATGTCTTGAATTTCAAACATCAAAGCTTCGAATTCCAAATTTAGAGCCGTTCTGTCTGTAGTCGTATACGTCCCACTTGCTGACTGAACTGCAAGCTCATACATGCGTCCCAGCATGTTTGAAATTTCACTCGCAGCGCCATCGACAGTCTGGAGTAGAGAGATCGCATCGTTCGCGTTTCGGGCAGCCATGTTCAGACCGCTTACCTGAGCTGACATACGCTCAGAAATCGCTAGGCCGGCAGCATCGTCCTTGGCAGTATTAATGCGCGAACCCGTCGAGAGTCGCTCCATTGACGTGGACATGGCCCGATCGTTACGTTGAATCGCGTCCCGCGCGATCATCGAAGAGGTGTTTGTATTGATAACCGTCATTTCTTCATTCCTCTAATTTATGTCTAGACTACTGAAGTAG
>MDTC01014267.1_pt1 | contig 21192 bp, 21 predicted proteins | sample 811181 | NCBI WGS metagenome assembly MDTC01 (sample SAMN05326644, study PRJNA326480) | marine metagenome | isolation source: seawater | place: Pacific Ocean: North | collected 2011 | reverse complement strand
GGCTTTGGCCTAACCGACCAACACGAGCTCGCACGCCGGGCGGCGCAAGTGGCTAAGAAAAGAGACATACCGGTGCTTATTAGCAATCACGATACTGAACTAACGCGAGCTCTCTACAAGCAAGCCGATATTAGCAGCTTGTCGGTGTCGCGCAGTATTAGTCAAAAGGGTGACGGTCGTAAGCCCGTTACCGAGTTGCTTGCGCTCTATAATACAGATTCACCCGCAAGCAATGTCGTATCTATTAATAAAAAACTGAAGAAAGTAGGCACATGAACTGGCATTTAAAAGCATTTAACGACCTTTCCCTTCACGATCTCTACGACTTACTGAAAGTTCGCCAGGAGGTGTTCGTTGTCGAGCAAACCTGTCCGTACCTCGATGCCGACGGCGCCGATGAACACGCACTGCATTTATACGCACGCAACACCGCCGATGAAATGGTCGCCTACGCGCGTCTTTACCTTGCCACCGCAGACACTGGCTACTCGCGTATTGGCCGCGTGCTAACTCATGAGAAGGTGCGCCGCCAAAAGCTTGGCATTCAGCTTATGCAGCGCAGCATCGACTATCTTGAGAAGTACGCACCTCAGGCGCCTATTCGCGTGGGTGCTCAGGTTTATCTGCTCGACTTTTATAAAAGCTTCGGCTTTGAACCTATCAGCGAAGAATATCTGGAAGACGATATTCCACACATTGATATGGAACGTAAGGCGGCCCAGTGACCGTCACAGCTCGGGTTCCGGTACTAGCAAGCAGCGATGCTGACATCGTTGCCGCAAAAACTATTGCCGAACGTTGGGGGCTGCCGTCGGAAGCCAGAGACGATGACGCTTTTCAACTATGGTTGAATGAGGGTGAGTTAGCCCTGCACTGGCTGCAAAGCCCACAAAAAATGTCACCGCTAGTGGTCGACTTTCATCAGGGTAAAGCGGCCTACCGAGCTCAGAATACGCAATTAAAAAACGAAGCCATAGCCAAAGCAGTGGGTGTCACCGGGCAGTTTAAACCGTCGGTGGTTGACGGCACTGCCGGCCTTGGCCGAGACGCCTTTGTGCTGGCCGGTTTAGGCTGCAACGTGCAGCTTATAGAACGGCACCCCGTGGTCGCTGCGCTGCTCGATAACGGCCTGCACAGAGCTCAGTTAGAAGCCGACGATATTGGCGAAGCCTGTCAGCGTATGCACCTAATAGGCACAGACAACTTATACTCCGGCAAAGGCTTCACCCACGAGCCCGACGTGGTGTATTTAGACCCAATGTACCCCAAAACCGGCAAGCAAAAAGCGCAGGTGAAAAAGGACATGCAAATGTTTCAGCAGTTGGTCGGCAGCGACAACGACGCTGACTTGCTGCTTGAGCCTGCACTTGCCCATGCTAAATTCCGGGTGGTGGTTAAGCGCCCAAACAGCGCACCGTTTCTGGCAGAGCGTGAACCAAACAGCCAAATTAAGAGTAAAAAGCATCGCTTTGATGTTTACATAAAACGAGGTTTCAATGAGTCAGCAAATTAAAGAAGGCGATAAAATTCCATCCGGTTCACTGACCAGCAAAGGTGAGCTTGGCATTCAAAATTACGACCCGGCAGAGATATTTGCTAAGGGCACCCACATATTGTTCTCCGTACCCGGCGCTTTTACTCCGACCTGTTCGGAAAAACACTTGCCCGGTTATGTCGAACACGCGGAAGCACTTGAAGAAGCGGGTGTTTTAAGCATTAACTGCGTGGCCGTAAATGACGCTTTTGTGATGAAGGCCTGGGGCGAAGCATTAGGGATCGGAGAAAAAGTTCGGTTATTGTCAGACGGTAACGGCGCTTACAACCAAATGCTGGGCCTGGCAATGGACACTGGCAACTTTGGCGGTATTCGCTCAAAACGCTATGCCATGATCATTACCGACGGTACCGTAAAAGGCTTATACGTTGAAGACGAAAAAGCCTTTGAAGTCAGCAAAGCGGAATACATTTTGGAGCAATTGCAAAAGTAATGTCGAACTGGGATGTCATTGTTATCGGCGCCGGCGCAGCCGGGCTTCACTGCGCTGCACATGCGGCTAAACGCGGCAGGTCCGTATTAGTGCTTGATCACGCCAAGCAGGCAGGGAAAAAGATACTGATATCTGGCGGCGGCCGCTGTAATTTCACCAATATGTACGCAGGCCCCGATAACTTTTTGTCATCCAACCCGCATTTTTGTAAGTCTGCGCTTAGCCGCTACACCCAATGGGACTTTATTGGGTTAGTGGCTGAATACGGCATTCCCTACCATGAAAAAACCTTAGGCCAGTTGTTTTGCGACGACTCCGCCAAAGACATAGTGCGCATGCTAATGAGCGAGTGCGACCGCTACGGCGCGCGGGTACAGTTGCGTACAGAGATTGTGTCGGTGGACTTTGACGACGGATATTGCGTAGAAACCAGCCGTGGTGAATACCGCAGCGAAAAGCTAGTGGTTGCCTGTGGTGGACTTTCCATGCCTAAATTGGGCGCTACGCCTCTGGGCTACCAAATTGCCGAGCAGTTTGGGCACTCCATTGTGCCGGTACGCGCTGGCTTAGTGCCATTTACCCTGCAAGAAGAAGACAAAAAACGCTTTGCAGAGCTTTCCGGCGTTGCCGTACCAGTGACTGCCGAGGCTAACGACGGCTATTTCCGTGAAGCCATGCTGTTTACGCACCGAGGCGTCAGCGGCCCCGCTATTTTACAGGTGTCGTCCTACTGGCAGCCCGGCGAAGCCGTGAGCATTAACCTACTGCCCGACTTAGACGCTTACGAGTGGCTGAAAACACAACAGCAGCAACAACCTAAAAGCCAACTCAACACCGTTTTACAAGCACACTTCCCCAAACGCGTGGTTACCGCATTAGCCGAGCACCACCAATGGCCACTCAGCAACAAACTGGCCGATACCTCGAACGCACAGTTCCAGACCATAGCCGATAACCTTAACCGCTGGCAGCTCAAGCCCAACGGCACGGAAGGCTACCGCACCGCCGAAGTCACCCTAGGCGGCGTAAACGTCGACGAAGTTAGCTCTAAAACCATGGAAAGCCAGAAACAACCGGGTCTGTACTTCATTGGCGAAGTACTGGACGTAACCGGCTGGCTGGGAGGCTTCAATTTCCAATGGGCTTGGAGTAGTGGTTTTGCTTGTGGGTCGGAGGTTTAGCTAAATCTATATAATGTGCGTACGCACAATATATAGAGGTTATGTCTCATAGACCCTGCTTGCCAACGCTAAATCATCGGCGTACACTTAAAAGTACAACTAAATGTACTTAGGTGATTCCCATGACAAGAGTTCGCGTCGATGAAGATATCCGCCCCCTTTCCGAATTTCGAGCGGGCGTAGCATCATTTGTAAAACAGATACATGAAACCCGCCGCCCTATGGTGTTAACTCAGAGAGGCCGTGGCGTTGTCGTGCTGGTGGACGTCCAAGAATACGAAAAGATGCAAGAACGGCTAGAGTTGTTGGAAGAGGTTTATAAAGCTGAAGAGCAGCTGGCCAATGGGGAAGGTATTTCTCATGAGGAGGCAAAATCACGAGTTCTGAGCAGGCTTGCACAATGAGGGTTAATTGGTCTCCCCTCGCCTTAGAGCGTGTTGAACAGATATCTCAATATATTGCGGAAGATAAACCCAGCGCTGCTGTTGAGTGGGTTGAAGGTTTGTTTGACATTGTGGAGCGGCTATCAGACTTCCCTGAAAGTGGGCGCGTCGTTCCTGAAGTAGGAGGACGTCGCATCAGGGAAGTTATATTTGGAGCCTATCGGATCATTTACAGCGTCAGAGGCCAAATAGATATTCTGACAGTAAGGCATAGTAGTCAGTTATTGCGAATGTCCGAGTTTGGTGATGAGGAAACATAGCCCCCCCAATAAAAAACATTATGGTTAACGCTTTTGATTCCATATTTCCACCGTACTACAAATTACCATTATTTCAGTAATTCATTCCGAATGTTTGCCAGCTAATAAAGCGCTAAACCAACGCTTGGTATCAGCACCAGCAAAGGTTCCCACTTTTGTAATTAGCGCTTCTGTCTCGGTTACGTCACTGGTCATATACCAGTCAATGAGTTCATCAAAAGCAGTTTCTCCCAGCTTTTCCTGTAACTTCATTAAAGCGATAGGGCCGAGACCATAATTAACTTTGTGCGACGCTCTGCGAGCAGTATCTTCGCGCCAAATAAACGCTTCGCCTTTCGCCCGCGCTTGCCATTTTTCCACGATATTTTGAAATTCTTCTTCACCATAAATACGTGCCACCTCTCTGGCCGAAATGTATTCAGCGAACGATTCAATCATCCAGTAGTCATGCGACATGGCGCTTGTGAAGTTTGTCCAGTTATGCGCTATTTCGTGGCATAAGTATTGATGCGTATGGACCTTAGAGCCCAAAGTTTGAGAATTTAATGAAATATAGTTTCCTCTCGCGAAGCTAGGGCCTGGGCGTTCAAGAAGAACTACCTGAGCGGCTTTTAGCTGTTTCTGCCTCCCAAAACGCTCGTTCATTTTTTCAAAACATTGGCGACCTGCATTTAATACGAATTCTGCCCTCTCGGCGTTAACGTCATCGTGGACAACCGTAAAGCCATCGCTATAAATGCTGGTCGGCTTTTTCACTGCATAAAGCGATACGTCGATTGTTGGCTCTGTACTTATCACCTGATAATTGTTTCCACTGCTGGTCACACTTCCCGGACCAAACACTTCCCAGTCGTCATCCAATTCGACGCTAACAGTTCCTATAATTGGCGTTGAAAAGTCACTGAATACCGGATGCCACGCCGAATCAATACTCAGGTGAACTTGATTTGAGGTAATGAAATTTCCGTGCTGAGCGTTATTATCAATAGTGCCTGCATATTTAATGCGTATAGCTTTATTGTTTGCTTGAGCTGACGAACTAAACTCAATTATCACTTCATTCCAAACAGGCACCTTCTTCGATTGCTTTACCTCAAAGCTCTCGATGTGCTGCCCAGTAACAGACTCTACCGAAAAGTCTTTATTCAGAAATAAGGCAACAGTACCGCTACTCCTGTACTTCTTTGGTATTTGCATCTCAGTTACCGCGTTTAACGCTGAGCTTTCGAGTGAAAAAGTCAGCTCTGTACGATATTCAACGGCATCCGATGCCATAGCGGTAAAACTTAAAAGGTACGTCGTAACAGCAATTAGTAGATATTTCATGCTTGATCTCTTAATGTCCCTATTAAACTACTGTTAACCGTACCATTCAGTAAGCCAAAATCCAGTGCGGAAATGTTGCTAAATGTTTTTCGAATTAACTAAGTCGTCTGAAATCGTAGAACTTTTCTGATGTTTGAAGAGCCGCGTTGAAATGTCCGCATCGAGCGAACAGCGGAAGTTCGATTCATCCGTGGCTCGAAAACTCATTGGGTTGCTTTAGTTAAATCTGTCGATTAGTATCAAGCTTTGCCAGCCAATATTTGCACACGAGGTTGTGATGGAAATAGAAGTGGTAAGACCAAAACAATTTGCTGATATTTTTCGAGACTATCACTTGCTGATAAATGGGAAAGAGGCGGCTGTTATAAAGCGTGGTGCAACACAAACAATAACTTTGCCTGAAGGTAGTAAGACACTGAAAGCTTTAGTTGATTGGTGTTCGAGTCCTGACTTTGATGTAGTGATATTCGCTCTGGAAAAATCGTAGTAAAGAACTCATTTTCCTCTAACTTTTTCAAGTCTCTATTTCTGCCGCTGTATTACATTTCCTTAGGTAAAGAAAGGTACTTAAAGATTGAAGCCGGCATATGAAAACTCAGCGCAGTTTGCCTGTGTAGCTTGCTCGAACTTCCGCTGCTGGCACTAACCAATGCTTCAAGGATACGTTGCGGCTTTGTAGGTATCTCAAAGTTTTAACCAAGTGATGAAACTAAAAGAAAATAGCCAATGGGTTTGAGCCTTTATCCCAAATGTCCTGATTGCGGGACTAAGACTGGAAAGCAATATAAGTTTAATGTTGCGGTTATTGGTGATTCAAACTGCAGGTTTTGTAAAGCAAAACTCGTTCCTCGATTTAACCAACAGTGGCCCCTGCGCATCACATTTGCTTTAATTGCGTCTGGAATGACCCGACTAGCTTTTGCTAACGATATTTTCGGCATTGCAGTCGACGACGGTATTGTGTCGGCGATATCAATTATTTTTGCGCTTCTTGCTATTCGTTTAGTCGACTGTTTTGTGCAACCGAAGTCATTCGGTCGACTGTGATGAGCGAAGAGCGGACATTTGTTCCTACTCCACACCACCTTATCCCACCCAAGTTGTATTCTTTTTCTACTTCTGTGTTAGATTCAGTTTATAAAATAAACAAAGGTAAGAGCTTCGAGTACAGGAATAGCAGAGATAAAGAGCTTAGTAGCATCAGGCATTTTCAGCCGCCCGTTAACTTATGTGTCCAAAGAAATTAAAGATGGATTTAACAATGAAAAGAATACTCCCGTTTTTTAGCATGGCGCTGTCACTATCCGTAAATTCATTGCAAGCTCAAGAAAGCTTGTTTGATGCCTTTCCTGGAATGTTGCGAAATGGTGAGGTTAATAAAATACTGGCTGGATTCTCCGACCAGCCGCAAACGCTGGCTCAGATTTATGTCAATGTAGGGCGTCCGGATAAAGCTCACGATATGATCCAACGCTTCTCAAGCGCAGGTTATTGTGACGTTGAGTCCGAATTTGAAAAAGTCTCCGGCAAAGCATTGGCTGAAAAATCGTTGGGCGATGAGCAAATTTTGATGATCAACGAGAATCATTTTAACCCTGCTTCGCGCGCACTCGTCTTAAATTGGTTGCCATGGCTCAAAGCTCAGGGCGTTACTCATGTTGGTTTTGAAGCCTTTGAACCGAATGCACAACGGAAGGACGCTTTCTATACTCAAGAACCCATGATGTCGAATTTAGTTCAAGAGGCGACGAAGCTTGGTTTAAAGGTATTTGGTTATGAGGCAGAAACACAGGCGCCGGAAGATGCAGGGTTCGTAGAGCGCTTTGAGTTTCGTGATAAACAGCAAGCTGAAAACATTGTCTCTCAGATTGATGAGTCTCCAACCGATGCAAAGTTTTTGATCTTTGCAGGATGGGGACATATAGCAGAGGCGCCTTTAAAAGGTCCGAACAGGGAGCCTTACCGTGTTATGGGCGATTTTCTTAATAATCGTTATGGCTATGATACTTTGAGTATTGATACAACAGCGTGTTCTTTTGAAGGTAAGAGCAAATACCCTCTGGCAACCCATGCGTACCGGCAAGAAGACAACATGGTAAATGTGGGCTCTGTGCAGAATGTCGATATTCAGCTTCGTGTTCCTATGGCTCCTGCCGGTGACCCTAGTTATTTTCGTCAGTTACTGGGCAAACCGTATTTACCAACCACGGATAAATGGCCGAACAATGCCAGTGTCATTCTACAGGCTTACCATCCTGAGACGGGGTTTTCTGCCGACCGAGTGTTGTCAGACGCGGGACAAAAGCTACCGTTGTATCTGAGAAGCGGTAACTACCAAGTTACACTGCACGATCTCGACGGAAACTTGCTGTGGGAAAAACGTATTAACTTTACGAAGAAATAGCGGTCGCCACTATTGTGTTCATGGTGCTTTTATTTAAAACCAGCTAAACACGATGAATTCATAAGTAATCTTAGCAACTTTTATCAAGCTTGAAGACCTCGGTTAGGTTTTACTGTTTACCTGCTGAGGAGGGGACTGTCTGTATGTATAACTATCAAAGCCGGTTTTTGAAAATTATCCATTATATCGAGGATAATCTCGATGCAGAACTTGATGTTGAAGAGCTGTGTCAGCGTGTCTACTTGTCAAAATACCATTTTCATCGACAGTGTTCTGCATTCTTTGGAATGTCGGTAATCAAACTTATTAGGTTGTTAAGGCTTAAAAAGGCGGCCTATCAGCTAGCTTATAGAGATAATGGTAGTATTTTAGATATCGCGTTGGCCAATGGTTATGAAAGCCATGAGGCTTTTTCGCGGGCGTTTAAAAAGCATTTTGATAAAGCTCCGTCGGATTTTAGAGAAGCGCCGGATTGGAGCCCTTGGCAGGCAAAATACGAACCGATATTAATGCTAAGGAAAAAGATAATGAACAGTACTGAAGAGTTTAAAGTTGATGTGGTTGACGTTCCCAACACACCCATTGCTGTGCTGAGGCATCGCGGCGATCCGAATTTTCTGGGGAAAACGATACAAAAATTCATTGAATGGAGAAAGCTTAATCGCCTGCCACCGGCAAAAAGCCGGACTTTCAACATCGTATACGATGATCCCGAAATGACCGCTGCTGAAGAATATCGGTTTGATATCTGTTGTTCTGTTGAGCAACCCATCGGATCTAATCACTTTGGCGTAATAAACGAGGTTATTCCCGAGGGGCGATGTGCAGTCGTCCGACATATTGGCAGCGACGATACTCTTGGTGTTGTCGTTAACTTTCTTTATACCCAATGGTTACCCGACTCTGATTATGAGGTGCGTGACTTTCCGATTTATTTTGAACGGGTAAGTTTCTTTCCAGATGTTGCGGAAAACGAGATGATAACTGACGTTTATTTACCCATGAAATAGAGTCGTAATAGCGCAACTTACAGGCTCTTGGTAGCGTGTTTTGGTTACCAGGAGCTCCATATCGCGCGACCAACTCGCTTAGCAATACCAACACAAACCATTGCTGTTACGGTAACAATTGAGAACTGTCCGAACATTTGCAGGGTAAACTTCGGCCAAAAGTTGATTTCTTCTGTAAAAAGCGGATGCCATACATAAACCAAACTCAAATGCCCTGGGAACAGAACCACTTGCGTACCCGGCATCGGGCCGCCAAGCGCATCGTAAAAGTACCAGCTTAATGCGAACATTGCCGCCCCGAGAATAACAGCGAGTAAACCCGCGTGCACCGCGAGCGTGATTGTTTTCCTGGTGATCATGAGTTGATTCATAACCCTGTGAATTCTGAATATGACACTGACTCTGCTATCGTTTTGAATAAATGCGCGCTTTATAAATTAACGTGGCGGCGTCCGCTCCCGCACTAACCAAACACTCACCTACAAACTACCACCTCACACCCCCTCATACCCACCCCAACCTTCAGGGCATTTCCAGTTTTTAAGCCATGGCAGTACTTCGTTCGCTGGCATCGGTTTCGCAATGCCGTACCCTTGGCCCAGCACACAGCCTAGCTCTACAAGTGTTTTGCCTTGTGGTTCGGTTTCGACGCCTTCGGCGATAATGCTGAAGTTAAAGGCATCGGCCAGGCCAATAATACCTTTCACAATGGCGAGGTCACTTTCGTCTGTCATCATATCGCGCACAAAGCTCTGGTCTATTTTAAGGGTTTGCGCCGGTAAGCGCTTCAGGTAGTCGAGCGCGGCAAAGCCGGTTCCAAAGTCATCCAGTGACACGGCAATGCCCATTTTTTTGCATTTCGCCAATCCCTCGGCCGCCACATTAATTTTGCCAATGGCGGCGCTTTCTAGCACTTCTATTTCAAGAAACTTGGGTGACACATTGGGGTAATGGCGCAAGTGAGTGTTCACAGAGTCCAGAAACTCGTCGTCCAGCAGTTGCAGCGCGTTAATATTAACGCTCACCGGCAGCTCAATACCTTGTGAACGCCATTCATTCACCTGCTTCAGTGCTGCGTCGAGCACCCAGTTGCCGACATCAATTGAGAACGGATGCTCTTCAATAATAGGCAGGAAGTCTCCCGGTGGAACCAGCCCTCGTTCAGGGTCGCGCCAACGCAGAAGCGCCTCAACACCAATAACCTCACAGGTTTTCATATTGACTTTAGGCTGGTAAAACAGCTCTAGCTCATTATTGCTCATAGCCATTTCCATGCGCTTAATGAGCTGCGTTATCTGAGTTTGCGCTTGCTCTCTTTGAGTATCAAACCAGGTTATGCGGTCGCGGCCGTTGCGTTTTGCCTGATGCAGCGACTGGCTCGAGTGGCGAATGAGGGTATCGGCATCGTTGTCGTCCTGCGGATACGCCGTAACCCCAATACTGACCGTAATATCCATCGTGTATGAGCCAACCGTAACGGTTTCTGACAAGTCCGACTTTATGCGCTCGAGTACTTCATTAACTTTCAGTTCGGTTCCGCCACCTTCAATCACCAACAAGAACTCATCGCCACTGAGGCGGCCGACAGTGTCCCCGTCGCGCAAGGTTGCGCTAAGGCGTTTGGCGAGTTTTTCTATCACTTTGTCGCCAACGGTATGGCCAAACTGCGCATTAATATTCTTGAAGTTGTCGACATCTATTGAGGCCACCACCACTATTTCGTTTTTACGGCTGGCAATGCTTAAGGCGTGCTCTAAGCGGTCGCGCACCAGCAGAATATTGGGTAAACCAGTCAGAGCATCGTGGTAGGTTCGGTATTCTAATTCCCGCTTATGAGCAAAGCTGCGTTCGGTCACATCGGAGCTAATGCCGACAAAGTTTTGCACCTCGCCTCGCTTATTTTTAATGGCGCTCATGGATGCCAGCTCCGCATAGAACTCACCATTTTTACGACGGTTCCAAAGCTCGCCCTGCCAAAAGCCGTCTTTTATGAGTTGCTGGAACATAGCTCGATAAAACGACTTACCCTGACGCCCCGACTTCAAAAAACGAGGGTTCTTGCCAAGCACTTCACGTTTTTTATAACCGGTAATGCGCGTAAACGCGGGGTTCACATCGAGAATGCGGCCATCGGCGTCGGTAATAGTAATGCGGTCCTGCGTATGCTGAAAAACCGAGTCTGCCAGCATAATTTGCCGACGCACATAGCGTAAAATTAGCCAGCTTAAAAACAGTCCACTGAGCAGAACAATGGGAGAAATAATAGCGTAACGCCACAACTCGTTTGTGGATGACACATAAGAGTCCGACGCGGCCGCTTTAATGGATGTTATTAACCGCTGCTCGACAGCCTGAACCGTCGTGATAAGTTGAGTTTGCTGGCTTATCCAGGCTTCTGCGTCCATAGCCTGCAGCAGCTCACCGGGCGTACGGGTCGCTAACAGCCTTTGACGAAACTCGGTGGTTAGTGCCGACAACTCGTCCGCTGGTTTGAGTGCGGTTTGGCTTTCAAAACCAATAAGCAAGCTGCGTTGTCGGCCGGCGTTATAAGCCAGTTGGCGAATGTCATTCTGACTGATTTCGCCGGTGACCAATGCCTTACCGACAATGGCTCGCTCTTGGCCCAACAGCTCTCTTAATCGATTCAATATAAAATAAGCATTTACTTCCCTGGAAAGGCTAACAATAGGTAAGTCACGCGACAATTCGCTGAGCTGACTGTTGGTCTGTTGAATAACGCTGGTATAAAACTGAATAGCTTCGTCAGCGGTTGCGACTTTGTTGTCGACACGTTCCCGCATGACCGGTAACTGACTGAGCGCATCGGCCGTTGTTTTAAGGCTCTGGTAGAGCGATAGGGTTTCCGGAGTAATTTTAACCGAGCTCAACTGCTGCTTTAAGTGCTCTAACTGCTGGTTGGTTCTTTCACGGCTCTGCGCAAGCCTGGCTCGAAACCTTTCGGCGCCAGCATCAGTAATTAAGACACTCAAGCCGCGCTCACGCTGCAATGTGCCGACGAGCTGACCGGCCGCTGTCACCAGCGTAATATTATCATTGAGTGCATCTAGTCTGTTTACCGACTGCCGCAGCTCCAGAATGTTCGAGCCTGACATCCAGATAACAGCGATAATCGGCAATAGCAAAGCCGCCGCAAAACGATAAGAAAGTGGCAGTTTGTCGAATAATTCGAGCGCGCGATATGAAATACGCTTTCTCCCCCGCAAGTTGAATTCCTTTTTAATCACTTACTTTTTGTAAGTGTATAATAAAACTCACCTGAATGAGTGATCTAAAACTGTTAATTCCGCTATAGTAGACAGAAGCTTACCGTTTGGAGTCGTACCTTTATGAAAACATGGATTCGTCTTAGTGCAACAGCCTCTTGTATGTTTCTTTTTACAATGGCTCACGCACAGCAGCTGTCCGAAATGCAGCAGTGCCTACTCGATAAAATGAATACGGCAGAAGCAACGAAAACGACCATTGCAGATGTTCGCAGCCAGTGTGAAGAGCAATTACGCAGTGCTGAAGACGAGGAAGTGGTTGAAGTCGATGCCGTGGAAGAGCCAGGTGTGCTCACCAACAGAATGAAAAGTGAAAAGGTCACTCAGTTTGACCCTTACGTTCTTACCCCACACCGCCGCAACTATATGCTTCCCGTGCTCACGACGAACAATATCAACCGCATTCAGTACGCTGACATAGAAGGTTATAAGCAAAACCTCGAAGAATACGAGTCAAAGTTTCAGCTAAGCTTTAAAGTACCGCTCAATAAAGAAAGCTTGTTGTTCGAAGATGACCAGTTTTTCTTTGGCTTCACTGTACAGTCGTGGTGGCAAGTTTATTCGGACAATATTTCTAAGCCGTTCCGCGAAACTAACTACATGCCTGAGTTTTTCTACGCAACGCCAACCGGATGGCATCCGTTTGGTACCAATACGGCCTTAGTGTTTGGGGCTGAACATTTGTCGAATGGTCGCAGCCAACCACTGTCGCGCAGTTGGAACCGCTTCTACGCTCAGTTTGTCGTTGAAAAAGGCCGTTTTGTGTTTTCGCTTAAGCCGTGGGTTCGTCTACAAGAAGACGCAAAAACCGACCCGCTTCAGTCCAGTGGTGACGACAACCCAAATATTACGGACTATGTTGGCAACTACGAATTCACTACCGCATACAGCGATGGTGACTTCGAGTACATTTTAAAGCTTAACCACGCCATAGACACCGGCAGAGGCTCCGCCGAGCTTAACTGGACGTTTCCACTCGGCGGTAAGTTTATTGGTTATACGTCAATTTTCACCGGATACGGAGAGAGCTTGATTGACTACAACCACAAGCAAACTCGCTTCGGTATCGGTATTGCGTTAAATAACGTACTTTAACGATTAAAAGCTGTAGGCGGCTGACAACCAAAGACGTCGGCCGTCTTCAACATAGCCGTATTCTTCTACGCCAATTTCTTTGTCTAGTAGGTTATATATACCTGCCGCCAACTTAATGTCTCTCGTGACATAGTAATTAACACCCAAGTCCGCCAATGTGTAGGAAGGCGCAACCAATACGTCCTGCGAAGGGCCTGTTGTTGGCTGGCTCTCCTCACCACGATAATGCACACGTAACCAACTGTTCCATCGTTTATTCGGCTTCCAGTTTAACGATGTTTGTATTAGGTGCTTAGGCAATTGATTTAGAGGGTCGCCTGCATATTCACCCGATTTTTGCTCAGAGTCAGTGTAAGTATAATTACCTTTTACGGACCAATGACGACTCAGCCGTGAGTCAACCGTCAGCTCGACCCCGCGGGTCACCGCTTCATCAATATTCACACGTGTCGTTGGCATTGAGCCAAACTGGTTAGGCCCAGCGTCACAAATCGTTGCAGGGCAGGCGACACGAGTAATTTTATCGTCAAACTGGTTATAAAAGACGGTTGCAGAGGTCGATGTATGACGACTCCAGTCGGTATACAAACCCAACTCATAGTTGGTCGACGTTTCTGCTTCTAAATTTGGGTTACCATAAACATCACCACCACGGCTGACCTGGCCCCAATCGGGTGTGGTTTCACGTAAGCCTGGAGCTCGGAACCCCGTTGAAACACCACCTTTTATGGTTGTTGCGCGACTCAAAGTATAAACACCGTAAACGCGAGGGCTCCAATGGCCGCCGAAAATATCATCGTCGTCGTAGCGCACACCTGTAGTTAAGTCGAAACCTTTAAACAACGGCCAGGCCGTTTCTGCAAATACCGACCATTGCGAGCCCTCTACTCGGGTACGATCACTGACTTGGTTACTGGTTAAGTCTTCCAGCTCTTCCTTAAAGTAGGAAACCCCGGTATTGACTGAGTTGTCATCAAATAGCGGTAAATTCCAGTGACTTTGAAAGTCGGTATTAGTAATAGTCATTAGACGCGCTTCATTTTCATATTCGTCGCGTTTTAAGTAGCTGCGAGCACCCACTAACCCCCATTGCCCGTTGTGAGCAATGGACACGGAACTACTGTCATAGACGGTACTTGAAGACTCAGGACACCCGCGGCGACCACATTCTTCACCCGGCGCCAGCGGCTCAACCGTTTTTCCTAAAGACGCGTTAATTGTTTGCTTCGCCGTACCCACCTCAAACAGAATTTCATGGTCCCGGTTTGGTGTATACGCCAATTTCATGTCCGCATCTTGCGCCGTTTTATCACGAAAACCTTCGACAATTTCATCTTCTAGTCGACGCGTGTAGCCTGCTGACAGTTGAAGCCCTAAAGTATCTTTTATGAGTGAGCCTGCCGTAAAAAAATTTGTCTGATAGCTGTTACCCGACTCCGATCGCTCCTGCAACGTACCATCAACTCTAATTTCAGAGCGCCATTCGTCCGGAGTTTTACGCGTAATGATATTAATAACGCCACCAATTGCGTCCGACCCATACAACGACGACATAGGCCCACGAATAATCTCAATACGGTCTATAGCGGCCAGCGGTGGCGTCCAGGCACCTTCCACACCAGGGCCATCGCTATTCGGGCGGGTTTCACGAGAGCTCTGACGCTGACCATCCACCAAAATTAAGGTGTAGTCGGCTCCCATCCCGCGCAGACTAATATCCTGACGATCACCACCGCCAGTTACTACAACGCCCGGCGCATCGGTCATGGCATCGGTTAAGTCTTTATAAAAACGCTGTGACAATTCGCTTTTGTCGATGACAGAAATAGAAGCAGGTGCCTTTTTAATATGCTGAGCAACGCCAGAGGCCGTAACCACCATGACCTCCACATCTTTATGTTTGTGACGTCGTTTTTCGCGATCGTCGTCTGCACCGTCCTGTGCATGAGCGGTACCCAAGGCAGAAAAAATAGCCATTGAAAGTACACCCAGTTTCAAGCCATTCTTAATAACGTTCACAAATCGCCCCTTTGTTTAAATGAGAATAATTTTCATTGGCGATGATAAATGTTAAGATAAATTCATCAACGTCGAAATTCTGAAATAGGTTTTAAGCAGGACTAAAACATGAACCCAAAAATGATTCGGTCAATGAAGGCCTTTACCAGAACTGTCGAGTTGAACAGTATGAGTGGGGCCGCAAAGGAACTGCACATGACGGTATCTGCGGTTAGCCAACAGTTACAGCGCCTGGAAAAAGACAACGGTATAGCGCTGTTCCACAGAAACACTCGAACGCTAACGCTGACCGAAGCCGGGAAAGTGTTTTATCAGTCGTGCTTAGATATGCTTAGCATTGCGTCGCGTAATCAGGAACAGTGGGAGGCGTTGACCAAAACACCACAAGGGCAAATTAAAATGATAGCGCCTGTTGGTTTTGGTGGCGGGTTGCTTAGTGAGCCGTTAAAGCAGCTGCAACAAGAGTTTAAAAATGTCCATTTTCAGCTGCACATGACCGACGAGCCTGTTGATTTAATTACCGCTGGTGCAGACTTAGCCATTCGTATTGGCCCTCTTGCCGACTCATCGCTTTATGCAAGGCACTTAGTAGATTGGAACATGATTCCTTGTATTGCTGCTTCGCACCCGGCTGCACAGAACACTATCAACAGTTTTGACGACCTTCCCGAAGACTGCTTTATTGGGCATATGTCGAACTCTTCAGAGCTTGAGTTCCCACAGCCCAAAATTATGCTCAACAATATGCAAACTGTGGTTCAGCTAACACTGGATGGCGTCGGCTATGCGTTACTGCCAGAACCAGAAGTTAAACACCACATTGAAAGTGGTCACTTACTGCGTTTACTGCCAGATTGGCAAGGCAGTCCGTACAGCGTGCATGCGGTGTTGCCAGTTAAGGACAACATCCCGGCAAAAACTGAACGGACTGTTGAGGTACTAAGCGAGTTCTTTCATAGCTTGTAAGGACTGCTGAACGTCACTGTCGCCTGACATCAAATCAAACGCTTTGCGTTCCGTTCCTGATTCGTCGAGGCAGCGATGTAACACGTTCGCCACATCCTCACGAGGCACTGAGCCCGGAGCCAATGACTCTCCAACAACCACCTTACCGCTGGCAGGATCATCCGTTAACGCGCCGGGACGCACTATCGTCCAATTGAGGCTGCTACGCATTAACTCTTTGTCGGCGTAATGCTTCGCCGCGTAGTAAGGCAGTAGCTGTTCCGCCCAGTTCTCGCGGTTATTCGCTTGCCATGCGCTGACCATAATAAAGCGCTTCGCGCCAATGTTTTCAGCAGCTTCAACGGTTTTCACTGCACCGTCTAAATCCACTAAAAGTGTTTTGTCATCACCCGTGCCAGCGCCAGAGCCTGCTGTGAATACAACCGCATCTGCGCCATTAAGAGCAGTCTGCAAGTCGTCAACGGAACCCTCTAAGTCGGCTAACCTGGCTTCAACACCTTTCTCTTCCCACGATTGTTTTTGTTCCTGCTTCCGTACTACAGCAACAACCTTGTGTTTGTCGTCGTTTTGCAATTGTTCGACAAGATGTTGACCAATTTTTCCATTCGCACCGATAACGGCAACTTTCATAATCGACCTCCATGATTTTAGTGTCTGATCGTACGCATTGAAGGCCCGGATTAGATCGCTACGCTACTTTGACCAAACAATGCAGTTTCGGCCCGCATGCTTGGCTTTGTAAAGAGCCTGGTCGGCGCGGCGGTAAATGCTGGACACATCGTCACCTGTCTCGCTGGTGGTCGCGCCAATGCTCACAGTTGGGTTAATAACATCGCCTGAATCCAGGGTTACAACGGTTTTCTCTGCTGCTTCGCGAACACGTTCTAGTACCGCTGAGGCGTTGTCTTTGTCCGTGTAGGGCAGGATAATCATAAACTCTTCGCCACCAACCCGAACCACAGTGTCGCTGCCTCTTAAGCTGTCGTTCATGGCGTTGGCGCCAGCTATCAACACTTGGTCACCAATGTCATGACCATAGGTGTCGTTAATAGGCTTAAAATGATCAAAGTCGATAACGGCTACGACACAACAGCTGTCTTTATAGTGGGTTGCCAGCCCCTGCTCCAGCATTTCCATGCCTGCGGAGCGGTTTTTTAAGCCAGTAAGGGAGTCAGTGTAAGCAATTAACGCCATATCATCGCGTTGACGCATGAGATCTGATCGCACAGCTTGCTCTGCAATAACGGTCTCAACGGCAGTTCCCATCATGCGAACCATCTCAATTTCCAGCTCACTGAAGGCTTCCCGGCGTGTCGTTTTCTTAGCAAAGCCCAGTACGCCCCAAACAACGTCATTAATAACAATTGGAGTACCGAGATAGGACTGTAGACCATAAGTTTGGAAGGACTTGTGGTCTTTAAAGCGTTCGTCTTTGTCGGCTTCGTTGGTATGAACCAACTCGTTCTCTGCTAACACAACCGAGCAATAGGTTGTCTCTAAAGGCAGCTGAGTGCCTGCTTCCAGGTCTAACTTTGCCGTTTGTATCCACTCAATGGTGTATACGCCATCAATGATGGAGCTTGCCATGCCAACATCCACGTCTAAATAGTCGACAGAAGCGTAGTACTCTGTCACGTCTTCAATAATAGCATAAAGACCGACGGTCTTATTGTTTTCATCCAGCTCAGGAATATAACGGACATCTAAAAAGCATTTGCGACCGTCCCTGAATTTGACGGTTTCCGAAAAAGAATTAACCTTACCGCTTTTAAAAACTTTGTCGTGCCGCACTTTAACGCGGGCGTAAGGCTCGTCATCCAGAACATCAGCGACATAGCGCCCCAGCATATGCGCCTTTTTAAGGCTAAAGAACTGGCAGTAAGCTTTATTGACATAACGGTAGCGCCGCTTTTCATCAATGAAAGCGACCATAGTGGGTAGCTTTTCCAGAATTTTATTCGATAGCTGACGCTCTGGCATAATATTCACCTTTAATCTTCAATAAAGAATAGCCTACGCCATTCAATTCGTCGGCCCAAGTTAACCGTTTAAAATCTTTACAAAAAACTCGGCCCCTTTGCGACGGCAAAATTCTATATTGCGCTCGGGTATAGACTCGGGGTCGTCGTACTGCTCAATCGCCTTTTCTAAACTCGCTTCGCGTAATAAGTGCAATGTCGGAAATGGAGAGCGGTTAGTGTAATTGGCCGGGTCGTCCTGGGGCTCACCGTCAAAGCAGTAGTCTGGATGAAAATGCGCTAGTTGATAAACGCCTTCATAGCCTTCCTCTATAAGCAGCGCGTCGGCCATGTCGACCAAGTCTAAAAAGCCATGAAAACCTTCGAAACCCTGGGGAATAATAAAAAGTGTGGTCTCGGTTTCAGGTGTTTCGTCTAAGTGCTTCGCTTCATCCAGCAACTGTTGTAACACTGACGCTATGTCCGGTTGTTCTGCAACAACGTAGCGAATACTTTTGCGTTCAACTTCGCGACGCGCGAACGGGCAGATATTGTATTTCACAATAAGCTGTTGCACCCAACGCTGGGTTTGCTCAATAATCGTAGGTATCTCGGCTGTCATTTTAGTATCACCAAAAGGAGGCTTCTGTATATGAAGTCTTTAGAACTCAAAGTTCCACCCGTCATTGTTGTTGCCATAGTGGCAGGACTTATGTGGTTAACGGCGCATTATACCGCAGAGTTTAACGCTTTCTATGTTGGCCAGCGCGCTGCGGCCATTTTCTTACTGGTGCTGGGTGTATTACTGCCTTTACTTGGCGTTATGAGCTTTCGCCGCGCGAAAACGACGGTCGACCCGAGAGACCCGAATAAGAGCACCGAGCTTGTCACAACAGGCATTTACCAGCGGACCCGAAACCCAATGTATCTTGGCTTTTTCTTTATGTTAATGGCCTGGGGCGTGTTTTTAGGCAGTATTCTGTCGCTATGGGGGCTGGTGCTATACGTTGCGTACATGAGTAAGTTTCAAATTCAGCCGGAAGAGCGCATTCTCACAGAAACTTTTGGAGAAGCCTACAAGAACTACTGTCGGGAAACCGGCCGGTGGTGGTAGTCATTCACTCAGTAGCGCAGAGACTCTTTCTTGCAGTGTCGGAATAATGCTGTCCTCAAACCATGGATTTCGTTTTAACCACAAATTATTGCGTGGGCTTGGGTGCGGCAGCGGCAAAAGCTCTGGCCAATAACTCTCCCAGTTTTTTACTCGCTCGGTGAGCGTTTGTTTTGGTTCGTCAATGTGCCAGCTTTGTGCGTACTGCCCAATGGCCAATGTCAGTTCTAAATTAGGCAGCTGCTGCAATAGTTTCTGCCGCCATGCCGGAGCACATTCTGGCCTCGGTGGTAAGTCGCCGGACTTGCCGGTGCCCGGATAACACAACCCCATAGGAATAATGGCCAGCTTTTCAGCGTCATAAAAAGTGGCTTTATCAATGCCCATCCACTGGCGCAGCCGGTCGCCACTGGGGTCGTCAAACGGCTTACCTGAGGCATGGACACGCCGGCCGGGGGCTTGGCCTGCCACTAAGATCTTCGCATTAGGGTGTAACTGGACAACCGGCCGAGCTCCCATTGGCAATTCAGGTTCGCATAGCGTGCATTGACGAACCTCTGTCAGCAAATTTTGCCAGGAGCTCATGATTACCTCATTGATTATTTCTCAATAAATGCCTGCTCTATAACGTAATCGCCTTGTTTGCGCGAAGTGGCTTTTGTAAAGCCTCGCTCATTCAGTATAGCCATTAAGTCTTGCAGCATAGCGTCATTACCACACAGCATAAAACGGTCATGCTCGGGGTTCAAATCGGGCATGCCAATGGTGCGCGTCAGTGTGCCTGAAGTCAGTAAATCAGTAATTCGCTGTTGGTGTGCTTCATCTCTGAATGGCTCACGCGTAACGGTTGGGTAATAAATCAGCTTCTCTTTTACCCAGTCACCAAAAAACTCGTTATTCGGTAAGTCTTCACCGATTTCTTTTTGATAGGCCAATTCAGAGACATAACGTACACCGTGCACGAGAATCACCTTGTCGTATTGCTCGTAGATATCCGGATCTTTAATCACACTCATGAACGGCGCTAGCCCTGTACCGGTACTCAGCAAATACAGGTTTTTACCCGGTAGCAGATGCCCCGGAACAAGGGTGCCGGTAGGGCGCGTCGACAGCACCACTTCATCGCCAACCTGAATATGCTGCAAACGTGACGTTAATGCGCCATCGGGCACTTTTATGCTGAAAAACTCCAGCTCTTCTTCATAGTTGGCGCTGGCAATTGAATAAGCGCGCAGCAACGGCTTGTCTTCAAGTTGCAGTCCCATCATTACGAACTGGCCATTTTCGAAAGTGAAACTTGGCTTACGGGTGGTTCTAAAACTGAATAGGGTGTCATTCCAGTGGCGTACCTGAGTGACGGTTTCGGCAATAGTACTTCTCATGAAAACTCCTGCTTCTAACTCCAGCTCTTGGAGGGACTACGGCAAAAGTGACGCTTTGCGTTTAAAAACTAAAAAATCACTTAATTATTTCTAAATTGCGAATAAGAATGATTTTCATATAGACTAACGCCATATTCATTAAACATCAAATAAAAGCATTGGTTTAGCCAATTCGAACAGCAGTAATTTATGGTGCGCAGAAATAGATCAAGAAAACGCGGCTGGTCATTAAAGGACTGGCACTGGATAAGTTCGGCGGTGTGTCTTATTGGCATGCTGCTGTTCTCTGTCACCGGTATTACCTTGAACCATGCAGGGTGGATAGAGTCTGCGCCTAGCATAGAAAGCCATGAAGGGTCTCTCCCTCAAAAGGACTTGGAACGGCTGGTGAATGCGTCAGGGAATGACACTCTGCCAGCTTCTTTTCACCGCTGGTACGAAGACAAAACGCAAAACAGCTTGAGTTCAAACGCCCAAATTGAATGGAGCGATTACGAAGTGTACGTCGCTATGCCCCGGCCTGGCGGCGACAGCTGGTTCAGCGTCGATTTAGACAGCGGTGCTTTTTATTCTGAAACTACCGACAGGGGCTGGATAGCTTATTTTAACGACTTGCATAAAGCCCGAAATACCGGGTTCTTGTGGAGCTTATTCATCGATATTTTTGCGATTGCCAGCATTGTTTTCACTATTACGGGGTTATTGCTTTTGAAAAAGTACAGTAAGGGCCGAAAATCGACCTGGCCGCTGGTCCTGGCCGGATTC
>MDTC01057022.1_pt1 | contig 21194 bp, 15 predicted proteins | sample 811181 | NCBI WGS metagenome assembly MDTC01 (sample SAMN05326644, study PRJNA326480) | marine metagenome | isolation source: seawater | place: Pacific Ocean: North | collected 2011 | reverse complement strand
TCAGCCTCGTCCCATCCTTTGCTAATCTTGTCAGACGCCATGTCTATCGCGAGATGGGTCTCCTTCAAAACCGCAGCGGCTGAATATATCCCGGTAAAATAGGTTTAATCCGTGATTATTTTTATCGTTTATCGGGATACTGGGAGGCTGACAAATACCAATTTCTACTAGCCGATTGCGTAGCAATGCCTATTATCGGCACTACTCGGGGACTACCTACGCGCACAGGGGGGCTACGCCCCCCCGCGACTAGGAGACACCGTCACCGATGACACACATTGTCAACGATTTTCAGATAAACATCGCAACTGCGAATGGAACTGGTTCACAATCAGCGAACCTGATTCTTCTACACACCATGTTCAATATGGGAGTCCCAGTGAGTGGTAAGAATCTCTTTCCAAGCAACATCTCAGGATTACCAACATGGTACATACTTAGAGTCAGTGACAATGGCTATCAAGCACCAGGTGACAGAACACATATCCAAGTTGTGATGAATAAGGCAACTTGGGAAGATGATGTAAATAATTGCCTGCCTAATACGGTCATCATTTTCAATGAGGATGCGAAAATGCCTGTCGAACGTGAGGATTGCACTGTTATTGGGCTTCCTATGACAAAGCTGGCACGTGGACTAAACTCAAAATTAGCAAAAATGATTGCCAATATGGTATACGTTGGAGTCCTTGCTGAAATCCTGGGACTTGATGATGCAGCCTTAGATGAGGCTCTAGCTGCTCAGTTTAAGGGTAAGGCCAAAGCAATTGAATTGAATTTAGAGGCGGTGGATCTTGGCCGTGGTTTTGTAAAAGAAAATGTCGATGTAGATTCAATACCATTTCGCATAGAAGCAAGGGAAAGAGATGGAAATAAATTCTTGGTTGAAGGGAATGAAGCTGTTGCAATCGGCTGCCATTATGGCGGAGTTGGTCTTCTTTCATGGTATCCAATTACTCCGAGTAGCAGTGTTGCAGAGGGAATTATCGCATACATACCTGAATTACGTGTGAACGAAGATGGTGACCATTACTGTGCAGTAGTACAAGCCGAGGATGAACTTGCAGCAGTAGGTATGGTCGTTGGTGGTGGATGGGCAGGAGTTAGAGCCATGACTGCCACAAGTGGACCTGGTATATCACTAATGTCGGAATTTATTGGCCTCGCCTACTTTGCAGAAATACCTGGCGTCATATGGGATGTAAATAGGGTGGGTCCTTCGACTGGACTACCTACTAGAACTCAGCAGGGTGATTTGACTATGCTTTACGAAGCAAGCCATGGAGACACTACTCATCCAGTATTAATTCCAGGTAATATGGAAGAATGTTTTGAATTTGGATGGAGAGCATTTGATGTTGCAGAACGTCTACAAACTCTTGTCTTTGGATTTAGTGACCTTGATTTAGGTATGAATCGTTGGGCATGCAGTGGATTTGATTACCCCGATACTCCAATGGACCGAGGTAAAGTCATTCGTACACAAGAAGAAATGGATGCAATAGAAAACTATGGTAGATACCGTGACGTAGATGGTGATGGGATTCCTTACCGTACACTACCAGGGTCAGGATTAGATCCTATTCTTTATCGCGGAACTGGCCATGATGAGGATGGAATTTATTCGGAAAAACCTGATGTTTATCGTAAACTCGTGATGAGGTTGAAGCGCAAGGTCGATAACGCACGGACATGGTTACCACAACCCATACTGAGAGAGGAAGATGAAAAACAAATCGGAATCATTTACTATGGTTCAATGGACAACTCGATTCAAGAAATTGATGACATATTAGAATCTGAAATCGGACAAAAGGTTAGTCAATGCCGAGTTCGCTCACTACCACTTTCACCAGTTGTCGAGCAGTTCATCCGTGAACATGAAACCACTATTGTCCTTGAAATAAATCGTGATGGACAATTGTATGGTATCCTACGTAGAGAATTACCTAACGATTTAATCCCAAAGGTTCACAGTGCAGCCTTTTCCGACGGCATGCCGCCAAGGGCAAGGACATATTCTGACCTGATAAAGGAAGTTCTGAGTGAGGTGAGCAAGTAATGAAACTAAATGTTATTGATTTGCCCAAAGACGATTACAAGGGAGGAAGTTCAACCCTATGCCCTGGTTGCGGACACGATCAGATTAGCAATATAATCATCAATGCAGCTTGGGAAAATGGATTACATCCTGAAAAGTTAGCGAAAATGAGTGGCATAGGATGCAGTAGTAAAACACCGGCCTATTTCTTGGGCCAGTCCCATGGATTCAACACGGTGCATGGGCGTATGCCAACAGTAACTACTGGAGCTGCAATGGGAAATCGCGACTTGACTTTCTTAGCCGTCTCTGGAGATGGAGACTCAGCGAGTATAGGAATTGGCCACTTCATCCACGCAGTACGTAGGAATTTGGACATGGTATACGTCTTAGAAAATAACGGAGTTTATGGTTTAACTAAAGGCCAATACAGTGCGACTGCTGTAAAGGGTAGTAAGAAGAAAAAGGGACCTGCGAACAAGCAACAACCAATTGACTTATGCAAATTAGCCATAAACCTAGGCTGCACTTTCGTAGCGAGATCATTCAGTGGTTCTCGTAAACAACTGACTGCACTGATGAGGGCCGCAATGAGTCACAAGGGTTTTGCATTTATTGATGTGATTTCTCCTTGTGTAACTTTCAACAATAATGATGAAAGCCTGCAATCCTATTCATATGTCAAAGACAACGATATGGAACTGCATGCATATGACTACATCCCACACAGAATGCCAATTGAAGAAGTTGACATCCCTGAAGGACAATACAATGACATCACACTATTCGATGGTAGCGTTTTACGTCTTGAGACCATAGGATCTGATCACGATCCAAATGATGCAATGGCAGCACTCACTGCATTACACAATGCGGAAGTTGAGAGCAAGCATGTCACAGGATTACTATACTTCGACCCCGATAAAGCGACTGCTGTTGAAGACCAGATGTTGGTCAGCACTCCGCTTTCAGAGGTATCTGATGATTTGATGCGCCCAAGTACTGCTTCCTTGGACACACTCAATGCTCGGTTCCGTGGTAAGGCTTGAGACCTCAATCCCCCTCCGACTACTGTGCGCCTACTTGCTTTGATGCTCATTTTTTTGATGTTTGTACCTTTAGCACATGCACAAAGCCTTGATGAAGCCCTACAGGAATGTCCTGGTATAATTCTTGAAAACGACAATAATATCCAGCAAATTCACCTCCAAATGACTGATGACCCAACTGAAATGTCAGTCATTTGGGCGACAAGCTCTAGGGAAACGAGCGCCATATTGGAATATCGTCGAGGTAATACAAATGGAGACTCTTGGGTGACCTCGGCAGAATCCTACTGTTATGGAAATCATAACATGGCATTCCACATGGCTACAATGACTGATCTACCATTACAAGCAAATGGAGTTGACATAACTACTGAAATTCAGTATCGATTAGGCGATTCAAATTCTCAAATGACTGAATGGTACACGTTTAACACAATAGATCCTTCATCAGACCATTTCGAATGGATTTCTATTGCCGACCATGGCGATTCTAGTGAAGCAATGGATGTGAGTGAGGCAATAATTGCAGATACGTCTGCACAAATGGTCACTATCTCTGGAGATATATCCTATGCAGATGGTGAGCAATCTGCTTGGGATGATTGGTTCAACTTTCAACAGGATAGTATGGTGAATATACCTTGGATTACTGCAGTGGGAAACCATGAAAATGAGCCTGGATACGGATTTTCGCCATACGAACATCGATTCGATTCTGATCAACAAATCGAATCAGAAATTTTCTGGTATAGTCGTGATTTACCTGGTGTGCACATGATTTTCATGTCAACAGAACACGATTACTCCCCGGGTAGCACTCAGTATTCTTGGCTTGAGCAAGATTTGAATGCAGTTAACCGAGAAGTGACTCCTTTCGTCATAGTTTATGGCCACAAACCGATGTATTCCAGTAATAGTTACCACGGCTCAGAATTTGAATTACGCGAGGCTTTGGAAGAACTCTACGTTGCTCAAGGGGTGGATTTAGTAATCGCTGGGCACGATCATTTCTATGAAAGGACTTGGCCTGTTTCTGACGAAGTCATTGTGGATGAGGGGCCAATTCATTTGGTCATTGGAATTGCCGGAAGATCTGCTTACGAGGAATTGGATGAACCACAACCAGCATGGAGTGCATATCGAGAAAACAGCACATATGGTTGGACTCGATTGGTTTATGATGGACTCGATAGAGAACTCTCTTTGACACATTATCGAATTGATGGAAGCATTGGTGACCAGTTTGTAATTCAGGATAAACCTCTCACGGCGGCTGATTCGAAAGGTTTCCTAGGCGTCCCTGGCTTTGGAACTATGCTACCGATTCTGGCAATGTTGGGAGCCGCCTTACAGCGGTCGTGTTGAAATACGGGTGGTCATTCCGTTGTTTGCTTAGGCCCTTGGTGTAGCGGTCCATCATGTGGGGTTCTGGATCCCACGACCCTGGTTCGAATCCGGGAGGGCCTACTTTTATCGCATAATATGTCACTCTAAGGGGTGGCTTTCTACCTATCAATATATGTTGAAATCTTACCCTCGCTAATGTTGAACCTGATTACATTATCAAACAAATTAGAGTCAAATATTTCATGAAAATTATCCCTCTCCTTTCTGAATTTGTCATTAGTCATTATCCTCCCATTTGTATATGAAGATACTAGCAACATTCCGATGTCTTCATCCCAAATTGAATTATTTATTACCAAAAAGGTCAGATTTTCGATTTGGTAAAGATAATCTATCCATTCAGAAAAAGCGGTAAGACTATTTGGAGTAAGATGCATTAAAACCGAATTCTCTTGTTCTTCAACCCATTTTTTCACAATTTCTGGGCCCACAGATTTGTATTTCATGGAATGAAACAAATTAGGGCCATCAATGATTATTGGATTCTTGAAATAACTGAGATTGACAATACCATATTGTTCAATTGATTCTTGGTCAACAGAAACGGTAGGTATTGCCAAATCATTATTGATGGTGAATGTAATACAACGAACAAGGGGATTTAGTGATTGAAACCTTTCAGGACAAAGCAATGCCATCAACTGTTTGATGACTTTATCACTGAAAGTAGAATCGAATATTGGTGTAGAGAATTCATTTGCGACACTAAATTCTCCAAGCATGACGAGAGTGTTGAGGTGAAAGAGCACGTCCCGAGGATTGTTATTTGGATAACTTAGTTGCTTCTCTGTTAGGTTGAATGCTTCAGATTGTGGGAATCTTTGCTTGAATCTGGCGATTGAACGTAAACAAATTGATACGCCTTCACCCATCTTCTCATTGATAGAAAGCTGATTTTTGAGTAGAGCAAAAAGATGTTTGCTGTTTTCTGGATCATGATCTTCTAACCAATTAATCATTTTCTGGTAGACCATTGATTGACCTTCAAGATTTTCTTCTTCTTCATTTGCTGAAAGTTGAGAAACAAGCAAATCCCAGAGCCGTTTGCTGTTTTCTGAGTCGTACTCCTTAACCCAATTGATCATCGCCTGAAGAGTCATTGATTTGCCAACCAAATTATCGTCTTGACGAACCATTAGTTGAGACTCAAGTAAATCCCAGATACGTTTACTGTTTTCTGGATCATGCTGCTCAACCCAATTAATCATTGACTGAAAAATCATTGATTGACTAGTAAAATCATCTTCCGAGCAATTTGAAAGCTGGGATTCCAATAGATCCCAAACTTTCTGATAATTACTCGAATCAAATTTCTTCACCCAGCTAATCATTTTTTGAATTGCTATTGATTGACCTTTAGAATTCTCTCTTCTCTGATTCACCTGAAGTTGAGACTCCAACAAACCCCACAGCCGTTTGCTGTTTTCTGAATCATGCTGCTCAACCCAATTAGACATCGCCTCAATAATCATTGATTGAATATCAAGATTTTCTGCTGCCTCATTGGCTGAAAGTTGTGAATCTAGTAAATCCCAGAGCAGTTTACTGTTTTCTGAATCGTACTCCTTAACCCAATTAATCATCGCCTGAAGAGTCATTGATTTACCCGAGAAATCATTTTCCGGGCGGACTGAAAGTTGGGATTCCAATAGATCCCAAACTTTCTGATAATTACTCGAATCAAATTTCTTCACCCAGCTAATCATTTTTTGAATTGTTATTGATTGACCAGTAGGATTGCAATCCCTTTCATTCACGTAAAGTTGTTTCTCTAACAAGTCCCAAAGCCGTTTGCTGTTTTCTGGATCGTACTTCTCTACCCATTCCATTATATCTTGACATGCCATCGATTGGGCGCGGAAATTCTTTTGTTCCACAGCAACATCAAATTTCATCTCATGCAATTTTAAAAGGTGTTTGCTGTTTCCTGAATCAAACTTCTCTACCCATTGGACCATTCTCCAAAGAGCTATTGATTTGCCTTTGAAATCCTTATTTATCTCATTTATTCGAAGGTATCTTTCTAATAGAGACCAAAGCAGTTTGCTGTTTTTTGAATCAAACTTCTCTACCCAATCCATCATATCTGAACAGACCATTGATTGCATACGAAGATTTCCTTCTTGTTCCGAAAGGCTGTACTTTAATTCATACAAATCCCATAGATGTTGACTATTTTCAGAATCATTTTTCTCCACAAATTTGATCATTTTTCGAACGACAATCGATTGCCCTTTGAGATCATCTCCACGCTTATTGACATCAAGTTGATATTCCAACAGACTCCAAAGTCGGTCAATATTTTCTGGTTCATAACTTTCCAACCACTCAATCATCAAAGTAATAATCTTTGAATTTTCTAGTGAATTATTTGCATTTTGATCTAATCGGGACTCCAAGAAATTCCAGAGTCGATCATTATTCATACCTCTATTCTTCTTAACCCACTTCGACATGTCCTTGAGAATAAATCCCTGTTTTTTCTGATCTCCTTCTTCGATTTTTTTAAGAAGACCTTTTTCTAATGCTTCCCACTCTTCTTCTAAATTTTGGGGTTTCTTTTTTGGTTCTTCACAATGACAATACCAACAATCTACTCGTAAACAACCCTCTGGCTTACTATGCCAATGACAGGCGGCCCGCCCACACTTTTCACAAGTCACAGACTAACCCACATGTGCAGACCTAAAAGAACCTTGATATGAATGATGAATCATCGATTAAGTTGCATTTAATTACGATAAAATATCCTTCAACCGACCCTTTTCAATTGCTTTGCTAATACACCTAGCAATTCGCTGCCCGGTGGAAAGGCCTGGTTCATTGATATCCGAATAAGGTGAACCACCGATTGCAACATTAGAACCGGCGACTATTCGTGCACTGACTTCAAACACTCTAAATTCTAGCTTATCGGTAACAATTGTCTCTAGACAAAATGGACCTATCATACCACGTGCCCCATCTTCAAGTTCTAGAGATGCAGCAACAGCGCCCTCTCCAAGTTCAAAGGCCCTTGGTAGCAGGGATTCTCTGAGTACTGCAGGTGTATTCCCTGTGACAACAAAAGATGGTTCGAGACCCATGTCACGTAGGTCACGTAAACTACCGAGCTTGTAGAATTCATCCACATTGGCTTCGTCCCTTCTATCTATGCTCATTAGTTCAAGGCGGCCACATTCCTGACCTGCATGGCCCCCCATTCCTTCAACTTGATATCCATCTTCTGCAATAGGGTCGAAAAAGAATTGGAAATAATACCGAGTTCCAAGTACATATTCTTGAATTGTAAAATCTTCTTCAAGATCCACGTTTCTCCTAAAATCACGGAAATTACGTGCTAAAAAATATCCTCTTCCACCTTTTGCGCCAGCATATTTTACAATAACGGGACCGTCTATCTCATGGGGGTCTTCAATAACCTTGGGCATTGTACACCCGCCTGATTCTAGCCACTGGCGTTGTAATTCACGACTGCCTTCCCACTTCAATATCTGGCGATTACCAAAGGTAGGGACTTCTAAAGCAATGAAATTATCTGGCCCTAGATATTCAACAAGGGATCCATGAGGAATTATGACTACATTCTTCGACCTTAATTCAGATGCTTTATCGAGCAAATCATGGTAGTGCTCGAGAATCATCCATTCATCTGGCTCTGCACCTGGAAATGCTTTGTACATTTTTTGACGTTCTTTACCAACACATATCCCCAGTGTTCGAAAGCCTTCTGCACGGGCACCGTGAAGTATCTGAAGAGACGAGTGCGAGGCAATTACACCAATCGTAATCTCGGCAGGATTGTACTCCGCGAGCCAGTCTGGCAGGTGCGGGTGAGTGTTCGCCATTAGGGACGGCTCCGGTACGCGGTAATTATCCATTACGGAAAACAAGGGTTCACATTAAAGTTCAATGTTAATCCTGACACGAACATATTTGAGGGTGTCAAACCCTATCTGAAACCTAACGGTAGAGGGGGCAAGACATTCAAGTGCCTATTGAACGCGAGTATTAGGCGATGATTTGCCATCGGGTGCTGAAATGGAATTCAATGTAGAAGAGGAGCTTTTTCTTCTCTCAGCACTGGAATTGATGTATCCTGAGTCTACGAAATCTAAATTGCGGAAAATGTTGACTGAAGGCAGGGTTTTGGTCGATAGTATACCGGTTTTCAAGGCCAAAGAAGTACTCAACGATGGAAACATTGTCAGTGTAATCAATCGTTCGGAGGCCATGAAAAAATCGCCACCCCCTGAACCAAGAAAACAATTTTCAAAGTTGAAGATTTTGTTTGAAGATGATGAGATATTGGTGGTCGAAAAACCTGCTGGGCTTCTTTCGGTCGCCACTGACAAACTAGAGAAAGATACACTTCACAGTCGTTGTGTAGACTACATGAAGCGAAAATCGACTCATGCATGGTCGTATATTGTACATAGACTGGATCGAGATACATCAGGAGTCATGGTTTTCGCTAAAGATAGTGAAACCAAAGAGAATTTGCAGAATCAGTTTGCCCAAAGAAATGTTGAGAGAATATATCATGCTCTTGTAGAAGGGATGCCTGAGTGTTCTGAAGGAACGGATACATCTTGGCTCGTGGAAGACAAACACCTTCATGTCAAACGCGTAAAAAAAAGTTTCAAAGGAGCCAAAGAAGCAATCACGCATTGGTCCATCGAAGATAGTGATGATTTTGTTTCACTGATAGAAATTAAAATTGAAACTGGACGGCGTCATCAGATAAGAATGGCTATGCATTATCTTGGGAACCCTATTGTCGGTGATTTGACACATGGGGCTACGACTAATCCCCTGAATCGAATATGTCTACATGCAACTGCACTTGGATTTTCACACCCATCAACTAATCATTTCACGCTCTATGAATCGAATGTGCCCTTTGCAAATCGAATAAAAAAAGGTCCGGAAACCTGAACGGTGGAGGGGGCAAGACATTCAAGCATCAGAGCGATGCGGATAACATGGGCGGAGGATATTCAGGCAACTCTGGCGGCAAGAATTTTACCTATGGGGGTTATTTAGGCCTCCATGATTTGCTTTCACTGCAAAGAGACGAGCAAGGTGTAAGTAATGATGAAATGCATTTCATAATAGTACACCAAACATTTGAGTTATGGTTCAAACAGGTCAATCGTGAATTAAGAGATGTTAGAGACATCCTAGCAGCTGAACATGTACCTGAATCGGATGTACCAAAGGCAGTTTCACACCTTGCCCGTGTCACAGAAATATATCGATTGATGACACACCAATGGAAAGTAATGGAAACTTTGACTCCACAGGATTTCCTTGCATTTCGAGATGGGCTGGGGACCGCTAGCGGCTTTGAATCGTACCAAATGAGAGAAATGGAAATATTACTTGGCTTAGAGGATGTTGGGCGTGTTTCAGACATGGACCCCCTGGGTCACTTCCGTAAACTAGCTACTCGAAGTGAGGCTGATGCAGCTGCTCTGGAACTTTTGGAAAAAACCTTGGAAGAAACTACACTTGCAACTGCATTGTCCAATTGGTTATCAAGAACTCCAATTATGGGTTCACTGCATGGATCTGATAATGATGAGGAAACGGTAGCTGAATATGTTGAGGCTCACCTTTCAGCATATGCCAAGATAGGCGAGGATGCATGTGCCCGTATGGAAGCACACGGTGTTGACAATATCGAGGCTGTCCGGAGTCGTTTTGATTCTGCAAATGAAGGGGCGAAAGGATTTCTCATTCCTGATGGTGAAATCAACAGGGCACGGGCTGGACTTCTATTCATTGAATCTTACAGAGAATTACCACTCTTGGCGTGGCCACGTGTCCTAATCGATGCAATTGTCGAACTTGAAGAAAGTATGGTTTTGTTCCGTACACATCATGCTCGAATGGTAGAGAGAATCATTGGAAGACGTGTGGGGACCGGGGGTTCGTCAGGCGTTGACTACCTAGATGCCACTACAAAATACCGTATTTTTGGAGATCTTTGGGGGGTCCGTACACTATTACTGAAAGCAGAATTGAGACCCACACTTAAGCATGGAGAAATCTATGGTTTTGCAGGAGATGGGGACTGAAAATGGTGAGATTATGGATAACGATGTAGTCATTTGTGCAGTTGCTAGAACTCCAGTTGGCCGCTATCGTGGTTCATTGGCCGATAGAACAGCCATCGATTTGGGAATACATGTTGTCAAAGGACTTCTTGAGAGGGCAAATATCGACCCGGGAAGTGGTATTGTCGATGAAGTGTTGTTTGGTCAAGTCCTTCAGGCAGGGGCGGGCCAAGCACCTGCTAGACAGGTTGCACTAGGGGCTGGCCTCCCAGTAACGACACCGGCTACAACTATCAACAAGGTCTGTGGTTCTTCACTCAAGGCAGTTATGATGGCAGCCAATAGTATCCGTGCAGGTGAATACAACGTTATTGTGGCAGGTGGGATGGAATCAATGACAAATGCACCATACTTCGGACAAAAAGTTTCGAAAACAGAATATGGTGAGATGAAATCAACAATGATACATGATGGCCTTTGGGATGTTTACAATGATGAGCATATGGGAAATACTGGAGAGACTGTATCCATTGAGTTTGACATTTCTCGCCATGTAGCTGATTCGTTCTCTTCTAGATCTCATGATTTAGCTCAAAAGGCATGGGATCAAGGTTGGATGGATTTTGAGGTGATATCTACACCTGGACTTGATTGTGATGAAGGAATCCGTATTGGAAAAGATTTGAGTGAATTCAAGCCTGCTTTCCAAGAGGGGGGGCGAATAACAGCAGGTAATGCCTCACAACTATCCGATGGCAGCGCTGCAGTACTTGTTTCAAACCGTTCTACAGCTGAAGAAAAAGGTTGGCCCATACTTGCGAAAATTATGGATTATTGTACATCAGGAGTTGAGCCCGCGAGAGTAATGGCTGCACCTATCCCTGCAATTGATTTGCTGATGCAAAGAAATTCTCTTACGATGCATGATTTATCTTTTATCGAGCATAATGAGGCGTTTGCAGCTGCGTCTTGTGCTGTAGCCAAGGGCTGTAACATACCAAATGAGAAATTCAACCCGCATGGTGGTGCAGTAGCTATAGGACATCCACTAGGGGCAACCGGAGCACGGTGCCTGATGACTCTGATTAATGCTCTAAAGAGAACTGGCGGAGGAAAGGGAATTGTGACACTCTGTCTTGGTGGAGGCAATGCGGTTGCAATGCTTATCGAATCATAATCAACGAAACTTTTCATCAGGGGGACGTTGGAAATTCCGATGACCTATCATTTGAGGAATGTCATTTGGTGGAAGGCGCATAGGTGGCGGTGGATCTCTTCTTCTTCCTGTGAAGAATACTATGATGCCCAGTACGGAAACAATTGACCCCAAACCAATGATTATCTTTTTGTCTGGTGTCATTTGGAATCCACCACTAGAACTACCCTCCTCAACAGAGGGGGAGTCTGGAATTTCAGGTTTTTCTGGTTCGGGTTCAATTTCAGATGGGGGTGGAGGAGGATGCCAAACCATGTATGTAACTGCCCAACTATGCCGAATTATTTCATACCCATCTGATATTGTCACAAATACCTCGTAAGTAGGTGTTGTTCCATTATGCGCACATATTTCAGATACGTAACTACTGGTTACTGAGTCACAATCAAATGGACCGATTTCAATCCATAATTCATTAGATAAATCGAAGGATTGAGTCTCATCTATCCTAATTACCCATTGCATCGTAATATTGAGTATTGATTCATCAGAAATATTCAGGAATGTCTGAAGATACAATGTTTCAGAGGTTGCATTCAAAATTAATTCATTCTGTTCTGGCAAAACTGAAATTTGACTAGCTCGATTGACCATTTCATCAATCAAATTATTACAATTCTGATCGATGCCATCCCATATTTCAATAGCGTCTGGATTCAATTCAGAATTATTGTCATTACAGTCTTCAAACCATCTGAACCCATCTTCATCATCATCCGGATCTGCTACAAGTGGATTAGTTAGAGTGATGTTAACTTCAGTCCCATCACCAAGACCATCGTCATCAGTATCATTGTCAAACGGATTAGTGAGGTAAATATTGTACTCATCTAAATCCGCTAAACCATCAGAATCAGTGTCAAGACCAAAATAATCCTCATCTACCTCACCATCACAATCATTATCCACACCATCTAGAATCTCGGGGGCATTTGGATGGACCCATGGATTAGTTTCGTTGCAATCTTGGAACCAATACCATCCATCTGAATCATTGTCTGCGTCTGGAACTAAAGGATCTGTGGAATAGATATAGAGTTCATCTCCATCAGTAAGATTATCTCCATCTGTATCCGGATTGGTCCAATTTGTACCATATATATGATATTCAGGGTAATCGAATATTCCATCTATATCTGAATCTGTCATATTGAAACCTTCATCCCAATAGCCATTACAATTTTCATCAGCCCCATTGAGTAACTCTGTTTGACCTGGATATATCATAGAGTCATTGTCATCACAATCTTGGAACCAGTACCAACCATCTGCATCATTGTCGGGATCGTATACCAACGGATCACTTCCATAGAATAGTACTTCTTGAGCGTCGGTTAGACCATCACTATCTGTATCATTTGACAACGGATTAGTACCATACAAGTTTACTTCTAGTCCATCGATAAGAGAATCATCGTCACTATCTGAATCGAGCGGGTCGGTATTTGTGACCAACACCTCCTGCCCATCTGACAACTGATCATCATCAGTATCCATATCGAATGGATCTGTGTTGTAGATCCCAGTTTCATTATCGTCTAACAAACCATCTCCATCTGAATCAACAACTGTGGAAGTACCATGGATAACTAATTCCCAGTCATTCCAAGTACCAGTGTCTCCATTTCCATCATCGATTACTGAAAGTGTCCAATTTCCGGTTGAATATTCATCCCAATTATGTACTGTCGAAAACATCCAGTCGTAATCATTGTTGGAATCATCTTGTTTCTGAGCCAATGTACTCTCTGTACCTGATGGAGATGTTAGCGTAATGACCAAATCTCCACGGAATACGTGGTCTATATCTACGTAAACTTCGACATGCTCAACTTGTAATGCATCTGTAATCATGACGGTGTCAGTGACGCCTGGTGAAGTGTTATCAGGTATGGCAGTGTTAACTAACCTGGAACCACTAGAAGTGTTAATTTCAGGTGGCATAGAAGTCCAATTTTCTGCAACAGATACTGCGTAACCAGCGTCTATTGCCCCGAATCCGTACTTATGAGAGACATCATGTCCTGCACCATTTGTTGCCCATGAATTGTCATTCGGATCATTCATTCTAGATGTGTGAACAAGAATGTGTTGTACATCTCGCCAAGTCAAATTTGCATTCGCCTCAAGCATTAGTGCGATTACTCCGCTAGCTAAGGGCGTCGCTGACGAGGTGCCTCCGAAATCATCCGTATAATCACCATTAGTATAACCTGAAGAACCTTCGATATCTGTTGTAGTAATCCCCTCACTTGGAGAACCTCCGTCACTATGTGCAGCAACCAAAATATTGGCTCCCGGCTCTGCATACCAAGTCTGATCACCCTGATGAGTTATCGCAGTCACAGCGATAGTTTGTCTAGCATTTGCATATCCATCTTTATTGGAATCATCATCATCATCCAAGCCGTTCCCTGCTGCCCAAGTGATGATATTTCCCAAACCACCTCGACCATTTGCTACATCATTTTCGAATGCTGCAACTGTTAGAGGACCGGGTGCCTCTAGAGTACTTCCATCATCACTTGGTCCCCATGAATTACTGTAAATATCAATAATCTGATTTTCATGCCCAAGAGCGCCTGCTTCTCGAGAGTCATATGTATTGCAAGCGATTAGTAACAGCCCTGCCAAATTTGCATCAGGAGCAGCACCAGACACTCCCAAGTTGTTGTTTCCGGTTGCAGCCGCAACTCCAGCTGCGGCAGTTCCATGGGCATTCCAATTAGATGGTGATGGATTCCCATCATTATTACAAAAATCGTAATCATTGGTTGAATCATAATTACTTGATAGGTCTGGGTGATCCCAATCAAGACCATCATCAACAATTCCAATAGTCACACCAGTGCCCTGATATGATTCCCAAGCACCTGTAAGATTTGCATCCTCACCAGATAATCCACCATTTGTTTGTCCAGTATTTTGTAAATGCCACTGATCAGAAAAATCAGGGTCGTTTGGAGTCCATCTTTGTTGATGGTCTCGACTATTTTCAGGACAGGCTGCTTCTATACGATTTGTCCCCAACCAGTGTTTTATCTCATCGGGACTGGCAGTAATTAACCAGGCATCGGGAAGGTGCGGAGCCGCTTTACCCATCGGGAAAGTACTGACAACCAGCCAATTACCGTCGTGTGGAGGCGATTCAATACACAGATTAAATGCATGCTGAACTGATCTTGAATAGGAAGAAAGGATATCTGTTTCTTCAAATGTTTCTTCTGCCGAAACAAAGGGGGATAAACTGGCGATTAAGACCAACCCGGTCATCGCTAGCCACTTCATGGCCCGTAAGGGCCATGACTTGGTTATTGAAACCATGTTTATTTCGTTCAATTGCCGAGGTACGATTTTACGACAGATTCTACTTCAGAATCAGGCATCAAACGACGTTGACTTTTGGCAACCTCAAATAGATGGGCAACTAACTCATCGGTCGCCTCGAAACCATGTTGCTCAAGCCACCATATGATATTCGAACGTCCACTCATATGCCCGATTCGAATAATTTGCTCTAACCCATAATCTTGAGCAGGAACTCCAGAGTAAACTCTGTCTGCAAGCCAATGGTCGCCCTTCTTCATTGCTTTGATGACTGCACTAGCATGTACACCTGTACCAGTTTCAAATGCATCTTCTCCAAATACTGGATAATTCCTCGGCAGAGCAACTTCCACATATTCATGTGCCTTCTGCATATACTCATTCAACAATTTCAAATCGTTATCAATTACTCCCATAAGACTTAGATTCACTAATGTTTGATCTAATGGAGCATTTCCGGCTCTTTCACCGACACCAAGTGCTGTCCCATGAATAACATCTGCTCCTGCTTCAGCAGCAGCCAGATTATTTGCAACACCTAATCCTCTATCCTGATGTCCATGCCAATTGACTTCGATATCGCGCCTCTTCACACCTGAGTCTGGAATTACTTCATCCTGAATGAAATTCAACAACTGTTTAACACCGTTAGGAGTTACATGACCACACGTATCGCAAACACAAATCCGATCGGCTCCTAATTCAATTGCACGAGTATATACTGCCTTGATTTCTTCTGGCTTAGAACGAGTAGTATCTTCTGTAACAAACATCACCGGGATATCATTGTCTACAGCAAAAGATACTGCTTTTTCAGCCGTACTAAGGATTCGTTCCATAGTCCAATTTTCTGCAAACTGACGAATTGGACTTGTACCTAAGAAGGCACTTGCTTGGATTTGTATTTCGTGCTTAGCCTGTAAATCAACCAGTGGTTCAATGTCTGAAACGACTGTTCGAACAGCGCAACCGGGGCGGATATTGTAACTATTGTCGACAATGTGAGTAAGCATCGCATCGATGTGATTGACATGGAAAGGTCCGGCTCCCGGCAACCCAAGATCGACCTTCTGAATTCCTAATTTTTCCATATAGGTCAACAACTCAATTTTCTCGCTGATTGTTGGATTTCTAGCACTTGGGCTTTGCAAGCCATCACGAAGAGTCTCATCATCGAACCATATTTCATGCGGATGATTTGATGAATCTCGCTTGAATTCATAGTCAACTGTATTCCAATCATAGATGAGGTCGCTTTCCTTCATGGGCCCACCACTCGCATACGCGCATCACACCAAAGAGTGGTGGAGTGTATCAATCCGACGCTTTTGGCGGCTCTGAATGTGAATTCATCCGATAATTCTTGGATACCACTCTCATCATGATAATTAGAAGGAATAATATCGTAATTTCAACACTAACCAAAACCCCTACAAGCGAGATGAATATGTATGCAAGGTATTGCATCGATATGTAAAATGAGCGCGCCGCAGATGGGATTCTGCCATCCTCATCGCGCTTTTCATGAATATTTATCGTGATTACTGACTGATTATACCATACTCCCAGAAGTAGAACAATTAGGGTATACATATACGCTGATAATTCACCTACTTCCGATGGATTAAGCCAAGGCATCGCAGCTATTCCAATTAGAAGTAATGCATATACTCGCATTTCAGTCAAGGTCCGATTTGGACCGTTTACCCAAGGCATCATCGGAATGTTAGCTTCTTTGTATTGCTCGCTTCGGTACAAGGCTAATGCCCAGAAATGTGGAGGGGTCCAAAGAAAAATGAGAACGAACATCAACCAAGGGAGGAAACTACCTAAATTGAAAGGGTTGGCTATTGATACGGTTTCACCCATTGCCGCAGCCCAACCAACAAGAGGGGGAGTCGCACCTGCAATACCTCCAATGACTATGTTTTGTACACTACTTCTTTTCAGCCAAAGTGTGTAAATGAATACGTAAAATAAGATACTGAAAGCAGCCCAAAATGCGGCAACTGCATTGGCAAAATAAATCAACCAGGCGGTGCCAGAAAACGACAGGAATGTTGCCCAAATAAATCCGGCTTTAGGGGTAATTGCACCTCTCGCAATTGCCCTGCTCTGTGTTCTTTTCATCATAGGGTCGATGTCTCTATCGAAGACGTTGTTGAAAGTGTGAGCTCCGCCAGCAGTAAGGAATCCACCAACAAATACTACCCCCATTGTTTCTGCGGTGTGAAGAAAATCAAATGACAACCTGCCCTCAACATTCCAAACAATCAGATCATGAACAAGAATTGCACACATCGCGGTTACTTGAAGGAGAGACAAAACTCCTGGCTTCATCACCTTATACCAATCAGAAAGATTGGTGTTAGAAGAGGTAATGGATGAACCCATGAATCACGGCGAGAGGAAGATACCTATCAATAACGCCCTCGCGAAGAGTCCAATTTATCGATTCAATCTTCGTGTGGATCAACATCGATTGGAATTAGATTTCTCTCATATTCAAGCAATGCAATCTTAAGAGGGTCAAGTACAAACCGAACATTGGCCTCATCAACACCATACAGTGAAACCAACTCCTCTCTGAATTCTTCCCGCAAATTCTGTTCAGACACGTACAGTGGTGCACCCATGCTAATCTGGAGAGCTCGTGCTCCAATAATTCGGGCTCTTTCAAATCGTGTGTGAGGTCTTGCGGGTTCAACCATTCGTATCACTTGCAACCAGTCGCTGCGTCCCGCCGACCTACCCGTGTGTGATAAGCCCATCGGGAGCCCCAAAGGGGCTTGTTCACTCCTCTTCAAGGATTTTCGCCCTTAGAATAATATTGCGAGTAAGAAGAGCTGCGAATCCAATACAGAGAAATGATGCAGTTGCAAAAACAAGATGAAGAAGTGACAGTAGTTCAATGAATCCAGAAGATGCAGTGATGATGTAAATGCCACCTATTAGTGCATTTAGAATATAAAATCCAATACCACAATGCAATACTCTTTTCAGAGAACTATTCTCTATCTTTTGAACACCTGATAAAAGAAAAATAAATACTGCAATAACTGCTAATCTATGGAGATATTTTGTATTTTCAATTGAAGCAAAGAGACTGCCATGGCACAGTGGCCATGCATCAAAAGAACCTATTCCACAAGCGCCATTTTGATGAGGTGTTGAAGACACAAAAGCCCCCAAAATCAGAACAAACATTGTTGACAGCGTTAGATTGTATAAATTAGGTCGAGAACGAATCGCATCCCTGTAGTCTATTTCCATCCACTTGGGAAGAGAATCATCAGCATCCATCCATCTAATCCATGCCCACAATAATGAGAGAGAGAGAAACATAGCCATTATCAGATGGGCAGCTACTGACCAATTGATATTGTCATATTTCACCGTTAAATACCCCATTATCCCCTGGGCAATTACAAGAACTAATGCCGCGAAGGAGGCATTGTATACTGACGGAATACTCTCTCTGCGCCTGAAGGCAATGAACCATTGAACAATGCATAGTGGACCCAAAATAAGTCCTGTAACAAAGCGGTGTAACCATTCAACAAAAATCTCCCAAGTTGTATAGGTGTGATCGCTACCTCTGGAATCGTATTCTCCCGTTGAATCATACCATGCTTTCTGGTCTTCTGGTGAAACGTCGAACCCAAAAGAACCGAAACATAACGGCCAATCAGGGCACGATTCTCCAGCATCATAAATGCGGATTGTACCTCCAATAACAACTGCAACCATTGTGAGAATGAAAAGAAATAAAGGAAGATTATATAACCGGAAAAACCTCATTGATAACATCAAAAAACCTCAGAGATATTGTGATTCAATCAGCATCTTCCTCTTCAGCTGCTTCTGCCATTTGTTTGTTTGAATTACTCCATGCAGATTGCCACTCAGCATCAACAGCTCCACCTGACCACTCGCCGTCAATCCTAATTTCCTCAACTTCGTAATCTTCACGCCAAATAGGTTCTCCTTTTGAACCAGAAATAATTAGTCGATTGGTCTTCTTATCGAGGCCTTTTCGAATCAAACGAACGCCTTTTGACACAGGTAAGAGATGCCCAACTGGTGTACCTGGAGTGACTATTGGATTGTTGGCAGTACAAATGAAAATTCCTCTAGCGGGAGAAATAATATCAGCACTTTCGGATGGTTGCTGAGGGTCTACAATTCGACCAATAGTTTCACCCTCATCAACAAACGAACCGCGTCCGACGAACAAATCCACCAGTCCTCCCTCGTCTGCTCGAACCCATGTGGAACCACTAGCAAGAAGACGGAATTTAGGTCGAGAGGCATTACCTGGAATTACGTGTAGGCTTCTGAGCACATTGAGTACGCCATGAATTGCAATTTGTACTGCTTCGTGGTCCGCAAGATTTGCTCCCCCCCCCTCATATGTCAATGTCCCAATCCCCATTTCGGCCGATGAACGGCGCATTGAACCCTTTGGCCCCTTTGAATCAAGAATTATTTCAATTCCAAATGCTCTAGCAACGCGATTGCTCGATGGGTGTGCTAAATCTGCACGTACCTGAGGCAGATTGTCCCGGCCTTTTGCAGCAGTGTGCAAGTCAATTAAGAAATCAGAACCACTAATCAACTCATTCAAAATTCTGAATGCGACTCTTGAAGTTGTTGAACCACTCTCCGAACCAGGGAATTCCCGATTCAAATCTCTACCATCAGGGAAGTATCGCATTTGTCTCGTCAACCCAGGAGGATTTAGGACAGGTGCAAGACGAATTGTTCCAGCCATTAAATCTGGATCGAGAGGACGTCCGGGACCTGTGAATACTTTCTGAGACAGTAAACTAGCAGCTACTTGTCCAACCATTTCATCACCATGGACTCCACCGGTAATAGTGATTGTAGGACCGGGTCTATTCCCGTGGATAATTGTAACAGGAGTGGGCCATGAATCTCCAAGATTAACATCTAGTAATGGGAATTCAATTTGACGTATGGAGCCTGGTTTGATACGCTTGCCAAAGAAACGGTGCTGCTTTGCTCCTGATACTCTATCCCACTCAGGACGAGCAGGGTCATGTGCATCTAGAGCTCGCTCGATTTCTCTGCGACGCTTTGCAGGAATCTGATTACTCACCTTCATCTTACGAGTTTTCTTTGAGCGTGATTTCGAAGACTTTTTGTCACCGCTATCAACCACTGAAATGCCCTCCGCCTTCGCAGACAATTTGCCCATTACGGCCACCTCTTTGAAGGAAACCGTCAACTGGACTCCTGAGGTTCATTTTACTTATCAATCCTCAAAGACGGTCGACTTCTCGCACATAGTATGGGCGAGAACTGTGTACAGGAGAAATACGCACCAAATAGTATCTGTTTTGGTTGTGGTCCTGCCAATCAAAGTGGATTGAAGATTAAGTCGTTTGAGATAGAAAATGGACTCAGAATGACTTTTGAAACCAAGGATGAGCATCAAGCATTTCCTGGAATGATCAATGGTGGCATTATTGGAACGCTGCTGGATTGTCATGGAAATTGGACTGCCGCGATTGCAATTATGAAATCTCGAGGTGAGGAAACACCGCCGTGCACTGTTACGGCAAGATACACAGTCAAGTTGAGACGTCCGACTCCACATGATGTCCCGCTGGAAATCACAAGTCAGGTTGAATCAATGGAGGGAGATCGCGCAGAAGTCAGCATGAAACTGACTGCAAATGGAGAACTTTGTGCTCAAGGAGACGGATTGTTCGTCGCGGTCAAAGAAGGCCATCCTGCGTGGCATCGTTGGCATTAATCGTTGGATCATGGATGAATGAACCGTCTTCCTGTTGCCACCACCAGCGACCCTCAGAATCAATGTAAGCAGTGTGCCCTGTAGATTGGTCATATACTCCACCCCCGGCCAAATGACTGTAATCAGGAACATGGAAGGTTTCGGGTTCGGTTGTGATGAGGTTAGGCGAATCGGATTCGGTTGTTTCTTCCTCTCCCTCTTCTGTTTCTTGTTCAGGATGGCCTTGCGCCCGCAATCGAATCGCGAGCATGACAGTGAAAATCGATAGGATAACTATAGCAAGAGCAACGATTAATGCAAGCAAAGTGCT
>MDTC01278346.1_pt1 | contig 21197 bp, 17 predicted proteins | sample 811181 | NCBI WGS metagenome assembly MDTC01 (sample SAMN05326644, study PRJNA326480) | marine metagenome | isolation source: seawater | place: Pacific Ocean: North | collected 2011 | reverse complement strand
CATAAGACTATTTGCTGAATTTGATAATTTCAGAAAAAGAACTTCTAAAGAAAAAATAGACCTATATAGTACCGCCAATAAAGATCTGATGACAAAATTATTGCCAATACTAGATAATTTTGAAAGATGTATCAGTGCAAATAATTATCAAGATGAAGATGGCCCAACTCTGATATATAAACAACTTAAATCAGAACTTGAAAAAAATGGACTAGCTGAAATTGAAAACCCAATTGGCAAAGTGTTAGATACCGACTTCCATGAGGCAATCACTAGTATAGCAGTTAAATCAAAAAAAGAGAAAGGAAAAGTTGTTGATGTTATTGAAAAAGGATATATGCTTGAAGATAAAATCTTAAGATACACAAAGGTTGTTGTAGGAAATTAAATTAAAATTATGTCAAAAAAAGATTATTACGAAGTTTTAGGTGTAAGTAAAGGGGCAAATTCAAAAGAAATAAAAAAAGCATATCGTAAATTAGCCATTAAATATCATCCAGATAAAAATCCAAATGACAAAGTCGCTGAGGAAAAATTTAAAGAAGCAGCTGAAGCATACGATGTTTTAAGTAATCCAGAAAAAAAACAAAGATATGACCAGTTTGGTCATGCAGGAATGAGCGGATCAGCAGGAGGTTTTGGGGGAGGTATGAATATGGATGATATATTTAGTCAATTTGGTGATATTTTCGGTGGAGGTTTTGGAGGGTTCGGTGGTGGAAGATCATCTGGAAGAAGAGTGATTAAAGGATCTAATCTACGTATAAGAATAAGTCTTAGTCTAAAAGAAATAAGCGATGGTGTCAAGAAGAAAATAAAAGTTAATAGACTAGTAAATGCAGACAATGTTACATTTAAAAACTGCTCACATTGTGGAGGAAGTGGTCAAATTACAAAAGTAACCAATACCATATTAGGTCAAATGCAAACTGCATCAACTTGTCCTCATTGTAGTGGTACAGGAAAAATCATTAACAATAAACCAAGAGAAGCTGATTCAAATGGTCAAATTAAAAAACCTGAAACTGTCGAGATCAACATACCTGCAGGAGTTGAAGATGGAATGCAGCTTAAAGTATCAGGTAAAGGAAATGCTGCTCCATTTGATGGAGTAAATGGAGATTTAATTGTTTTAATTAGTATCGAAGAACACGATAAATTAATAAGAGATGGGCAGAATTTACATTTTGATCACTACATAAGTTTTTCTGATGCCGTTTTAGGAGGAGATGCTGAAATACCTACAATTAATGGAAAAGTAAAAGTAAAGTTAAGTGCTGGTCTTCAAAGTGGTAAAATATTAAGATTAAAAGGAAAGGGATTACCCTCAGTTAATAACTATGGAAATGGAGATTTATTGATTCACATTAATGTTTGGACCCCTCAAACTTTATCACAAGAGGAAAAAAAATTCTTTGAAAAAAGCAAAAATTCAGATTCATTCACACCTAACCCAAGTAATAAAGACAAATCTTTCTTTGATAAGGTAAAAGAAATGTTTAGTTAAAATTTACATTAAAATGTCAAACAACTTAATAGAAGTTAAAGATGTTGTCAAATCTTTTGGTGACTATGTTGCTCTTGACAAAATAAATTTATCAATACAAGCTGGTAGTGTGTATGGACTTCTTGGCCCAAATGGTGCTGGTAAAACAACGCTAATGAGAATAGTTAATCAAATTACTGCCCCTGACTCTGGAAAAATTCTTTTTGATAATGAAAAATTATCAAAAAAACATATCAAAGAAATAGGCTACATGCCCGAAGAGAGAGGACTATACAGAAAAATGAAAGTTGGGGAACAAGCTTTGTACTTAGCTCAATTAAAAGGCCTGAAATACAATGAGGCGTTAAAAAGATTAAAAAAATGGTTTGAAAAATTAGAGATTATAGATTGGTGGGATAAAAAAGTTGAAGAATTAAGTAAAGGTATGGCTCAAAAAATTCAATTTATCGTAACAGTTATGCACTCCCCAAAGCTGTTAATTTTTGACGAGCCATTTTCTGGATTCGATCCAGTTAATGCTTCTATTATTAAAGAAGAAATTTTGACTTTGAGTAAATCTGGGACTACAATTATTTTTTCTACTCATCGAATGGAATCAGTTGAAGAAATTTGTACCCATATAGCACTAATTAATAAATCAAGAACGATACTTGATGGAAGTATTAACCAAATTAAAAAGCATTTTTCACAAAATACATTTTACTTAAGTGTTAATGAAGCAAAAATTACAAATAATGATTTTTTTGAAGTGATTAAAAAAACTAAAAATGGAAATCGGATAAAATTAAAAAAAAATGTGTCCGAAAAACAAACTCTTGACTTTCTAAATAAAAATTACAGTATAAATTCCTACGTAAAAGAAACTCCTTCGATTGAAGATATATTTATTCGTACAATAAACAATGCTTAAAACATTACTAATCATAAAGAGAGAATATCTTGTAAGAGTGAGAAAAAAATCATTTTTAATAATGACAATTCTTGGGCCAATTTTGATGGCTTCTCTTCTTATAGTACCTATTTATCTTTCAAATAAAGGAGATGAGTTAAGAAATGTTGCTATCAACTACAAAAACAATTTAAATCTAAATAACACTGAAGTTATAAATTTTACTCAATTACCAGATATTGAATTTCAAAAAGTTAAAAATAATATTGGCACAAGTGAATTCTATGCAGCACTAGAAGTACATAATAATACTTATACTTTATATTCAGATCAACAAATAACAAAAAATGTTATTGATCAAATTAAACAGCAGATTGAAAGTATTGTTAAAACAAGAAATTTAAATAAAGCGGGAGTAGATCCAAGCATTATTGAGAAAGCAAAAACAAATATTAATATAAACACTAAAATTATAGATGATAACGGAGATATTATTGATTCTAATTCTGATGCTAGTATTGGTATTGGTTTTATAGGTGGAGTTTTAATTTATATGTTTATATTTATGTATGGAACAATGGTTATGAGAGGAGTTATCGAAGAAAAAACAAATCGAATAGTTGAAGTAATTGTTTCATCAGTAAAACCTTTCCAACTAATGATAGGAAAAATTTTAGGTGTCGCTTTAGTTGGTTTTACTCAGTTTTTTTTGTGGGTCATATTAACAATATGTTTAGCTACTATCGCAGAAATTACTCTACTTGATAGTTTGAAAATAGCTAATGAATCTCAATCAACATCACAATCTATTATTTTATCTCAAATAGCAACTTTTACAGGTGGAATTGATTTATTTAAAGTAGTTTTTTGTTTTCTATTTTATTTTCTAGCAGGATATCTACTTTATAGCTCTTTGTTTGCAGCGGTTGGATCTGCTGTAGATGCTGAAGCAGACACACAACAATTTGTTCTTCCCATTACTATTCCTTTAATTTTATCCTTCTTATTAATTCAAAATATTATGGATAACCCTGATGGTTCCCTAGCATTTTGGATGAGTATCATCCCTTTTACCTCGCCAGTAATAATGATGGTTCGACTACCCTTTGGTGTAGATAGCTTTGATTTATTTCTATCTATGATAACATTAATTATTTCTTTTATTAGTATTGCTTGGATTGCAAGTAAAATTTATAGAGTTGGGATTTTAATGTATGGTAAAAAAGCTAGCTACAAAGAAATTTGGAAGTGGATTAGATACTAACTTTTATGATAAATCTTAATTTTTTTCTACTTTACGATGTTTTTTATGCCAAAAATTAAATTTTTATCGTAAAAAATGTTAAAAAAATTAATCAAATAAATACTTGAATATCAATACTTTAGATCATAATCTAACATTTAAATGTTAAAAAGAGTGATTTTTTATAGTTCTCGTTTGTAAAAGAGGTTTATCTTTGCAGCGTATTAACCAAATTTAAAAATAATGAAAAAGAATTTACGAAACATATTAGCTGTAGGTTTAGGGCTAATGACAACTGTTGCTTTCGCTCAAGACTGGAACGTTGATTCTAGAACAAGAATTGATATGAGCGGAGACAATGACTACATGAGTACAGACCAGAGAGTTACTGTAGGTACTGCTTGGGGTGGATCTGACTGGGGTATTCACGTATCTTCTGATGTGAACTACACATTAGGAAACGACGATGCTGCATCAATGAGCATCTACGAAGCATATGCTATGGCTGATTTAATGGGCTTTGCTAGCCTTACAGTAGGTCGTCAAGCATTAGACTTAGGTTCTGGAGCTTTAGTGTCTTCAAGACAATGGAGTGCAGACAGAACTACTTATGAAGGTATGATGTTTGGAATGGATCTAGGTATGGCTGATGTTATGGTTGGATACCACAACCAAAATATTGGAGACGGATCTGATACTGCTGCAGCTGGTAGTAACATGTGGATAAACGCTTCAGGTGATTTTTCTGGATGGAATGTTAACTTCTTATACATGACAAAAGACGGTGATGATGATGCTGCAATGGGAATCGACATCAAAGGTAGTGTAATGGGAGCTGGAATTCACGCATCTATGAACACTGACTTTGACGGTGACGAAATGAGAGTAATTGGTTTAACTTACGATGTTAATGATGACATGGGAGTTAGCGTATCTCAAACTGTTTACGGTGACGATGGAGGATTTGATATGGTTGGAACTAACATGAGTGGAGCTGATTGGTCAAATGGTCAAATGGCATACTTAAACGGTGGTGACGAAATGATTTCTGCTGGTTTAACTTACAACTTATCTGGAATTTCTTTAGGAGCTACAATGCACCAAGTTACAGGATCTAATGATTCAGAAAGAGACGTAACTGAAATTTCTTTAGGATACGACTTAGGAAACAACGCTGGTGTTAGCCTTCACATGGCTGATGACAATGATGTTAACTACATGTGGGTAACTTTAAACGTTGGTTTATAATACCTAAATATATTTTATTAAAAAAAGGGCTGCAATTTTTGCAGCCCTTTTTTTATGGATTAAATTCCTGTTAATAGCTAACAAAATAATGTTAAGAAATTATCAAATCTCATTTGAAAACAATCAATAGATCTTTAGTATCTTGCACACATATTAACTTTAAATATTTAAATTATGAAAAAATTATTTTTAAGTGCATTTGTAGCATTATTTGCTTTTGCTTCTTCTGCACAATTCATGGTCGTAACTACATATGATAACGATCAAGAAGAAACTGCAGACAAAATTACTGCAAACATAGGTATTGGCTACATGGTTAATGACGCCTTTACTGTTGGTCTAAAAAAAGGAAGTGATCATGCACACGAAGGGCATAACCATGCTGATGACGAAGACACTTATGACTTATGGGTTCGTTACAACTTATCTTCTTACATTGATGGAGGTTATTTAGCTCTTGAAATGCCAACAGAAGATGGATCTGACAATATGCAGATTGGTCTAGGAATGGCTTTCAATGTATGGAATGGTTTATATGTAGAACCTAACTATACAATGCCAGTAAGTGAAGATGATAATGGTGATAGAGAAGGAAGCTTCAATTTTGGACTATCATACAGATTCTAAGATTAGAATAAAATTTAAAAAAGCCAGCTTAATCAAGCTGGCTTTTTTTTATAATATTTTTAAATTTTTGGAGACAATAATCTAATCCGTCAATTTTTTTACCTCCAGCAGTTGCAAAAAATGGCTGTCCACCACCACCTCCATCTATTTCTACTGCAAGCTCATTAATTAAATTTACAGCATTGATTTTATGACATAAGTCATCACTGACAAATACAGATATAATTGGCTTTCCATCTAATTTTGTTGCTAAAAAAGCGACAACTTCTTTTTCTTTTTTAAACCCTAATAATATATTTTTAATATCATTAGCACTTAGTTCAACAATTTCAGCTATGTATCTTACGTTATTCATTTTACTTGCTGAAGACAATAACTCTCTAGACATATTATCAAGTCTATTTCTATTTATTTTTAAAAATGTCTTTTCAAGAGCTTTATTATTAGATATTAATTGTTCGATTCCTTTTACAATATTTTTTTGCTTTACTAAAATCTCTACTTCTTTTAATAAAGCATCTCTTTCACTAACATACTTTAATGTACTTATTCCTGTTAAAGCTTCTATTCTTCTAACTCCTGAAGAAATTGATGATTCAGAAATAATCTTAAATAAACCTATTTGACCTGTTGAACTAACATGTGTTCCTCCACACAGTTCTTTTGATTCAGAAAATTGTATTACTCGAACTACGTCTTCATATTTTTCACTAAACAACATTTTCGCTCCCATATCTTTAGCCTTACTTAAAGGAAGATTAGCATGTTCCACCAATTCAATGTTATCAAGAATCCGTTGGTTTACTTCTAATTCTATATTTTTAATATCTTTTTCATCGATTTTGCTAAAATGAGAAAAATCAAATCTTAAAATCTTTTCATTAATAAAAGATCCTTTTTGCATCACATGATCACCAAGTATATTTTGCAAACTACTATGTAATAAATGAGTAGCTGAATGATTTCTAGAGCATGCTAATCTTTTTTCAAAATTTACTTGAGCTTGAAAAGTAGAGGTTAATTCTTTAGGTAAAGAATCTACAACGTGAATAATCAAACCATTATCAATTATTGTATTTATAATAGGAATACTACAGCTTGAATTTTTAATCAATCCAGTATCTCCAATTTGACCTCCCCCCTCTGCATAAAAAGGGGTAATATTAAAAACTAAATGATAATAAATATTATTCTTAATTATAGCCTTACGATACTTAGTTATCTTAACATCTGTTTGTAATGTTTTGTAACCAACAAATTCTTCCACTTTATCTTCATACAATACCGTCCAGTCATCAACGTTTGTTCTACCATCCTCTTTTGATCTAGATTTTTGACAATTTAAAGCATGATAATACTCATCCTCATCAAACGTAATCCCCTTTTCTTTTAAAATAAGACTAGTTAAATCTAATGGAAACCCATAAGTATCATACAATTCGAAAACTTGCTTGCCAGAAATGGTTGAATTTGATGTTAGAAGAATCGAATCTATTTTTTTTAATCCTTGTGAAAGAGTATTTAAAAAAGACTCTTCTTCTTTTTGAATAATATTCTCAATAAGTTTTTTTTGTGATTTAAGTTCAATAAAATGATCCCCCATTTCGTCAACTAAAGTTTCAACAATCTTATACATAAAAGGTTCTTTGATATTTAAAAACGTATAGCCGTATCTTACTGCCCTTCTTAGTATTCTTCTTATAACATATCCAGCTTTTGTGTTTGACGGAATTTGACCATCAGCAATTGAAAAAGAAATTGCTCTAATATGATCAGAAATAACTCTCATAGATGTATCTACTTCTATATCATCTCCATACTTCAAATTTGAAATGGAAGATATTTTGTTTATTAATGGAGTAAATATGTCTGTTTCATAATTTGAACCCACTCCTTGTACAATCATTGCAAGTCTTTCTAAACCCATTCCAGTGTCAACATGAAAGCTAGGAAGGTCATTTAACTTACCATCTTTTTGCTGAACATATTGCATAAAAACAAGATTCCAAATTTCAATTACTTGAGGGTGGTCCATATTTACAAGTGTAGAACCATTTATTTTTTTTCTATCTTCTAAAGATCTATTGTCGTAATGTATTTCTGAACATGGTCCACATGGACCAGTTTCGCCCATTTTCCAAAAATTATCATTTAAATTTCCATTTAAAATTCTATCTTTTGGAAGATGTGAAGTCCAAATACTATATGATTCATTATCTCTCTCTAATTTTGAGATTGGACAGCCTTCAAAAATTGTAACGTAAAATCTAGTTGGATCCAATTTACAAACATCAATTAAAAATTCCCAAGCCCAATTTATAGCATCTTTTTTAAAATAATTGTCAAAGCTCCATGACCCAAGCATTTCAAACATTGTATGGTGATATGTATCGTGACCAACTTCCTCTAAATCATTATGCTTTCCTGAAACTCTAAGGCATTTTTGTGTATTCGTTATTCTTTTTTCTTTTGGCTTTCTATCTCCTAAAAAAATATCTTTAAACTGATTCATACCAGCATTTGTGAACATTAATGAAGGATCATTTTGGACAACTATAGGAGCAGAAGAAACAATTTTGTGATCTTTAGATCTAAAAAAATCCAAAAATAATTTTCTAATTTCTAATGACTTCATATTAAGTGTTATTTCAAATTCACAATAAAATGTTGGAAATCAATTTAAGATTTCATATTTAATTATGCAAAATAAGTAAATTTGTACAATTATACTGATATGGCAAAAGTAAAATATTACTATGATACTAAAACTTTAAGTTACAAAAGAATTGAACTTAGCACATTCGAAAAGATAAGAAAAGTTTTTGCCTTCTTTTTTTTAAGCTCAGTGTTAGGTATAATATTTCTTTTATTATTCTTAAAATTTTTTGACAGCCCTAAGGAAAAATCCTTAAATACAGAAATTAATCAATTACAAACACAGTATAAAGTTCTTCAAAAAAAAATGAATCGAGCCGAACTTGTACTTGATGATATACAAAAAAGAGACGATAATATTTACAGAGTAATTTTTGAAGCAGACCCAATCCCAACATCAATTAGAAAAGCAGGATATGGAGGAGTAAACAGATATATTAATTTAAGTGGCTATACAAACTCTGAACTAATGATTTCAGCAACAAAAAAAATAGATCAAATAAACAAACAACTTTATATTCAATCTAAATCATTCGACCATATAATTGAACTTGCCAAAAATAAACAAGAAATGCTTGCATGCATACCCGCGATACAACCTGTTGCTAACAAAGATTTAAGAAGAATGGCTAGTGGCTATGGATACAGAATACATCCGATTTATAAAACTAGAAAAATGCATCATGGTATGGATTTTACAGCAAAAACAGGCACTCCAATATATGCAACAGGTAATGGAACTGTCGAAAAAGTTAGCAACATTAGAACAGGATACGGTAAACATATTATTATTGACCATGGTTATGGATACAAAACATTATATGCTCACAACTCTAAAAATTTAGTCACTAAAGGTCAAAAAGTTAATAGAGGAGATGTAATTGCTCATGTTGGCAGTACCGGTCTTTCAACTAGTCCTCATCTTCATTATGAAGTCCATAAAGATGGTAAAAAAATTAATCCAGTCAATTTTTACTATAATGATCTAACGCCTGAACAATACGAAAAAATGCTAATAATAGCATCTCAGTATAATCAATCATTTGATTAATGAAACATATAAATTTTCCAAAAGAGAAATTATTTTTTAAAATAAGTGAAGTTGCTGAAATTTTCTCAGTCAAAGTATCGGCAATTAGATTTTGGGAAAATGAATTTGACATTTTAAAACCAAAAAAAAATAATAAAGGAAATAGATTTTTCACTAAACAAGATATTGAAAATATCAAGATTATTTATCACCTTTTGAAAGAGAGAGGATTTACTGTTGAAGGAGCTAAAAAAAAATTAAAAGAAAATAAAACTGATACTATAAATAACGTTCAAATTGTAAATCACTTAAAAAATATTAGACAATTTTTAATAACTCTCAGAGAAGAGCTCTAAAAATATCTATTTCTTAAAAGGTAATTCTTAACATAGTCGCTGATCCCTTCTTCTAAAGGCGTGAAATCATGTTTAATTCCCGATAAATTTAGCTTTTTCATATTTGCTTGTGTAAAATACTGATACTTATCCCTAATATCTTTAGGAGTATCAATAAAATTAATATTTGCTGTTAATCCTAAAGAAGAAAAAGTAATATTAACTAAGTCATTAAAAGATCTTGCAACTCCAGTACCTAAATTATAAATACCATTATTTATCTTTATTTTTACTAAATGAGATAAAATTTCTATCACATCTTTTACATAAACAAAATCTCTTAACTGCTCACCATCTTTGTAATTTGGATTATGAGATTTAAATAAATTCATTTGTCCAGTGTCTTTTATCTGATTATATGCATGCAAAATCACTGATGCCATTCTTTTCTTATGATATTCATTTGGACCATATACATTAAAAAATTTAAAACCTACCCAAAAAGACGGACCTTCCTGTTGCGTTAAAACCCACTTGTCAAAATTATTTTTTGACTTACCGTAAGGGTTTAATGGGTTTAGCTTATTGACTAAAGCATGATTATCATCATAACTAAATTCTCCTAAACCATATGTAGCTGCTGAAGAAGCATAAATCATAGGGATATCATGCTTGGCACACAAAGCCCAAACACTTTTAGAAAAACTTTCATTTAATTTTTCTAATACTTCATAATCAAATTCAGCCGTGTCAGTTCGAGCACCTAAATGATATACCATAGAAACTGTACCATAATTATTTTCTAGCCATAAAATAAAATTTGATCTATCAATTGCTTGGCTATAAAACTTCCCAGCTAAGTTTTTGTTTTTATCGTGATTTGAAAAATCATCTACGACCACAATGTTTTTCAAATTTAGAAGATTTAATTTTTCAACTAAGCATGAACCAATAAAACCTACAGCTCCTGTAACTACTATCATTTTTCAAAAGTACATTAAAAATTATACATTTGTAAAATTGAAAATAAAATATAATTGATAAGTTTTATAAACATAAAAAAATCACTTTTTTTCGTAAAAAAATATATTTCATATTTACTTAAATCGAAAAATATTCATAGTGCACAATCTCCTTTTTTATATGAATTTTTATCAAAGATTTTATATAAACACACTAATGACAAGGATTACCAAAAAATAGAACATACTAGAAAAAAATTATTGCGATCATCTAAAAAAATTAAAATCCAGGACTTCGGAGCTGGAAGTTGTATAAACCAAAACCAAACAAGAAAAATTAAAGATATTGCAAAAAACTCATCAAAAAGAAAAAAATATAGCCAGCTTTTATATCGTATTGTTAAATTTTATGAGTCAAAAAATATTCTTGAATTAGGGACATCTCTTGGAATTAGTTCACTCTGTTTAGCAAAAGGAAATAAGCAAGCGAAAGTTTATACTCTTGAAGGGTGTCCAGAGACAAGTAAACAAGCTCAGTTAAATTTTAATTTTAATAATGCCTCCAATATCAATTTAATAATAGGGGAGTTTGACAGTACACTTTCTAATACATTAGATAAAATAAAGAGTATTGATTTAGTTTTTATAGATGGAAATCATCAAGAAAATGCCACAATTTCTTATTTTGAAAAATGTTTAAATTATGCTCATAACGATACAATATTTATATTTGATGATATATACTGGTCAATAGGAATGGAAAATGCTTGGAAAAAAATTAAATCTCATAGTAAAACTTCCTTAACTATAGATATATTTCACATAGGAATCGTATTTATAAAATCTGAACTAAGTAAAGAAAACTATATAATTAGATACTAAAAATGAAAATTTATACAAAAAAAGGAGATTCTGGAAACACACAATTATTAGGTGGAAAAAATGTAAAAAAGAACAATATTAGATTAGAATGCTATGGAACTATTGACGAACTAAATGCTTATATAGGACATATTTGTGACCAGCAAAAAAACAAAGATCATTTAAAAAATTTAATTCAAATTCAAAATGACTTGTTTAACTTAGGTAGCTGCATTGCATTTGACGGGAACAAATCAATAGAATTGCCGATAATTGACCAAGATAACATTAAATTTCTTGAAGAAAAAATAGACAAAATTGAAAAATCTCTTCCTGCTCTTAAAAACTTTGTTTTGCCATCAGGACATCCAACTTCCTCAATGTGTCATATTGCAAGAACAGTCTGTAGACGAGCAGAAAGAAAACTTGTTTCTCTATGTGAAGTTGAAGATCTAAGTAATAATTTTTTAATTTATCTAAATCGATTGTCCGATTATCTTTTTGTTCTATCTAGATCTATATTAAAAGAATACAACATTAAAGAAGTTAAGTGGCAAAAAAAGTAACAAAATAATATTCAATTAAATAAAAAAATTATTTTTGCAAAAAAAAGAAAATGTATTGGACTTTAGAATTGGCATCAAAACTAGAAGATGCTCCATGGCCTGCTACTAAAGATGAATTGATAGATTATGCAATTCGTTCTGGAGCTCCTTTAGAAGTTGTAGAGAACTTACAAGAATTAGTAGAAGAAGAAGCAGGAATGCAATGGGATTCTATTGAAGATGTTTGGCCTGACTACCCAACTAAAGATGATTTTTTCTTTAATGAAGAAGAGTATTAATAGTATATATAAATTACACTTCTTTTTTTCTGCAAGACTATAATAAAACACTATTTTTGCCATAAATTGATATCATCAACTCATGTCTGGATTTTTAAATTTTTTTGGTAAAATTTTCGGAAATAAATACGAAAAGGATGTAAAAGAAATTACACCAATTGTCAACGAAATAAATTTAATTTATAAAGAGCTCAATAATATTAGTAATGACGAGCTAAGAGAAATTTCAAATAAACTTCGTAGTATTATTCAGGATAAAATTAAGGAAGAAAAAAATACTATTAAAAAACTAAATGAAAAATCAAAAGAAAAGAACCTAGAAACTAAAGAAAAAGAAAACATTTATATTGAGATTGATAGTCTAGAAAAAATAATTCTTGAAAAAATTAAAGAAACCCTTAGTATTATTTTACCTAAAGCTTTTGCTGTAATTAAAGAAACTGCTAAACGATTTACTGAAAACGATACAGTTGAGGTTACAGCAAATGACTTCGACAAAGACTTAGCTTCTGATCATGATTTTGTGAATATAAAAGGTGAAAAAGCTATCTTTAATACATCTTGGGATGCAGCGGGAACAAAAGTTAAATGGGAAATGATTCACTATGATGTTCAATTGATTGGTGGAATAGTTTTACACCAAGGAAAAATTGCAGAAATGCAAACCGGTGAAGGAAAAACTCTCTCAGCTACACTTCCTATATATTTAAATGCTTTAACAGGATTAGGAGTGCATTTAGTTACAGTAAATGATTACTTAGCAAAAAGAGATGCTGAATGGATGGGTCCAATCTTTCAGTTTCATGGAATGAGTGTAGACTGTATAGATAATCATGAACCTAATTCTGATTCAAGAAAAGACGCTTATTTAGCAGATATAACATATGGAACAAACAATGAATTTGGATTTGATTATCTTAGAGATAATATGTCCAAGAGACGCGAGGACTTAGTGCAAAGAAAGTTACATTATGCGATTATTGATGAAGTAGATTCAGTCTTGATTGATGATGCTAGAACCCCTTTAATTATTTCAGGACCTACCCCAAAAGGAGATCAACATGAGTATAATATATATAAATCTAAAATTGAACAAGTTGTAAGTGTTCAAAGAAAATTTATCACAAAAGTTATTGCAGAAGCAAAACAACTTATTTCTACTGGCAACAAAGAAGATGGTGGATTAAACTTGCTAAGAGCATATAGAGGGCTTCCTAGAAACAAAGCTCTTATAAAATATTTATCAGAAGATGGAGTAAGGGCACTATTACAAAAAACAGAAAATTTTTATATGCAAGAACAAGGTAAAGAAATGCATAAAGTTGATGCAGAACTTTATTTTGTTATAGATGAGAAATCAAATACAATTGAATTAACTGAAAAGGGCATTGAACTAATGACAAGCTCTGCTGAAGATAAAGATTTTTTTATTCTTCCAAATGTTGGAGAAGATATAGCGGTAATTGAAAAATCAACATTAAGTGAAAGCCAAAAAATTAAAGAAAAAGAAATAATTCTCAGAGACTTTGCTGTAAAAAGCGAAAGAGTTCATACAATTAATCAATTGCTTAAGGCGTATACTCTTTTTGAAAAAGATATTGAATATGTTGTAATGGAAAATAAAGTAAAAATTGTTGATGAACAAACTGGGAGAATAATGGATGGGAGAAGATACTCTGACGGTCTTCATCAAGCCATAGAAGCTAAAGAGAATGTTAAGATTGAAGCTGCAACTCAAACATATGCTACGGTAACACTTCAAAATTACTTTAGAATGTATAATAAAATTTCTGGAATGACTGGAACCGCGGAGACAGAAGCAAGTGAATTCTGGGAAATATACAAACTTGATGTAGTAGCAATTCCAACTAACAAACCTATTCAGAGAGACGATAAACATGACCTAGTTTATAAGACTAATAGAGAAAAGTATAATGCTGTAATTGAAGATATTGTTGAACTTACAGAAAAAGGAAGACCAATATTAGTTGGGACAACATCAGTTGAAATTTCTGAACTACTAAGCACAATTCTTAGAAGAAGAGGAATTAAACACAATGTGTTGAATGCAAAACTGCATCAAAAGGAAGCAGATATTGTTGCTGATGCGGGTAAACAAAGTGCAGTTACAATTGCTACTAATATGGCTGGAAGAGGAACTGATATTAAATTGACTGATGAAGTTAAAGAAGCTGGGGGCTTAGCAATTATCGGAACTGAAAGACATGATTCAAGAAGAGTTGATCGTCAACTAAGAGGTAGAGCAGGAAGACAAGGAGATACAGGTTCCTCACAGTTTTATGTATCGCTTGAAGATAAGCTCATGAGACTATTTGGATCGGAAAGAATTGCAAAATTAATGGACAGAATGGGGCTTGAAGAAGGAGAAGTTATACAACATTCAATGGTAAGTAAATCTATCGAAAGAGCACAAAAAAAAGTAGAAGAAAATAATTTTGGAACTCGAAAAAGACTTCTTGAGTATGATGACGTTATGAATCAACAAAGAGAAGTGATTTACAAAAAAAGAAGGAATGCTCTCATTGGGGACAGAATATCTATCGATACTTTAAATATGATATATGACACTTGCGAGAGTATTGTAGAAAGTGTTCATGAAACAAAAGATTTTGACAATTTCAAACTTAGTCTTGTTAGAGTTTTAGCAATTGATAGTCCTATTACCATTGACGAGTTTAATAATGAATCGGTTGATTTTATCACTGAAAAAGTATTTAATAGTTGTTATAATTCTTACAAAGGAAAGTCTGATTTTATAGCGAAGCAAACATTTCCTGTGATTAAAAATGTTTATGAAGACGATGCAACAAATTATGAAAATATTTTAATCCCATTTACAGATGGTATCAAAACTCTACAAGTTACCACCAATTTAAAGAAAGCATATGATTCTGAATGTAATAATGTTGCAGAAGCGATTGAGAAAAGTGTAACTTTAGCAATTATTGATGATATTTGGAAAGATCATCTTCGAGAAATGGATGACCTTAAACAATCTGTTCAAAATGCTGTATACGAACAAAAAGACCCCCTTTTAATTTATAAATTTGAATCATTTAATCTTTTCAAAAACTTAATTGATAATGTAAATAAAACAATCGTTTCTTTCTTGCTAAAAGCATCACTTCCTCAACAAATCAGTACATCTAGAGAAAATATCCAAAGAAATGTAAACTTACAAACAAGTCGTCCAGAAGAAATAGCAAGAGCAAATACACCACAAAAAAGTGAAAAAAAACCACAACCTATAAAAGTAGAAAATCAAACTGGAAGAAATGAAAAGGTTGTTATCACTGATGGGAATGAAACCAAAGAGGTAAAGTGGAAAAAAGCAAAACCTCTAGTGGAAAGTGGAAAGTGGAGGAGGATATAAGAAGTGATCAACAAAATATTAAATACCTCATATCTTAAAATTATACTAATAGTTTATATTTTTAGTCTATTCTCCTGCAAAACTAATTTTAATATTAGTTATGAAAATCCAATAGAAGATTTCAATATTCAAAAGTTAAGCGATGCTCCAAATTACTCACAATTAAAGTTCTGGGCAGAACATCCATATAAAATAATTAAACATGCAACTCTGCCAAAAAACTATACTGATTCTCTATACAAAGACTCATCTAACATTGATGTGTTTTTTATTCATCCAACTTTTTATCACAGTGGGAAAAATTGGAACGCTGATTTAAATGATAAAGAACTTAATGAAAAAATTTGTAAAAACTCGATTAAATACCAGGCAAGTGTATTTTCAGGAATTGCAAATATTTATGCCCCTCATTATAGACAAATGCATATACATTCATATACGGATTTAAAAAACGGATATAAAGCATTTGACATTGCGTTTTCAGATATTAAAGATGCTTTTTTATACTATTGGAAAAATCTGAATAAATCTAAATATTTTATAATTGCCGGACATAGCCAAGGAACCAATCACGCTGAAAGATTACTAAAAGAATGTATTTTGAAGAATGATAGTATCAAAAAAAAATTAATCATGAGTTATCTTCCAGGGATGCCAATAAAAGTATTTGATCAAAGACTACCTGCTTGTACATCACCAGATCAAATTCGCTGCTTTGTATCATGGAGAACTTTGGCAGAAGGATATTTTCCTGAGGGATGGTCTAAATCTGATAGTATCATTTGCACAAATCCAATCTCATGGTTAACAGATAGTACTGAGTCTATTAAAAAAAACCATCTAGGCATTCTATTTAAAAATAATAAAATTAAGTATCCAAATTCTGTTATTTCATACAATAAACAAGGTGTTTTGTGGGTAAAACCAATAAAAATTCCTTTTGCATATCTTTATAAAATGGATAACTATCACATCGCTGACTATAATCTGTTCTGGCTAAATATTCGATCGAATCTAAGAAAACGTCTTCAAAAAAATGGAATCTAAAGATTTTACAAGGTGTAACTGGTGTGAAAATGATCCTGAGTATATAAACTATCATGATAATGAGTGGGGAATTCCAAAATTTGATGATAATATATTGTTTGAAGCTCTATCTCTTGAAATATTTCAAGCAGGTTTAAGTTGGATGACGATACTAAAAAAAAGGAATAATTTAAGAAAAGAATTTGATAATTTCGATGTGAAAAAAGTAGAAACTTATGATAAAGAAAAAATTATTTCTCTTTATAATAACAAAAAAATTATTCGACACAAATTAAAAATCCAAAGTATCATTTCAAATGCACATTATTTTAGAAAAATTCAAAAAAAATACGGCAGTTTTTCTGAATATATATGGGGTTTTACAAATTGGAAAATCAAAAAAAATAACTTTGAGAACTTATCCGATTTACCTTCAAAATCAGATTTATCAGATAAAATTTACATTGATTTAAAAAAAAATGGGTTTAAATTCATTGGATCTGTAACTATTTACTCATTTTTACAAGCAATTGGTATAGTTGATAACCACTTAAAATGCTGCTATAAATATTAGATTACTTTGTTTCTGTGTTTTTTTCTTTATTTTTTTTCTTCATCTCTTCAACTGCAATCAAACTACTTTGTATCTGCATTTGTAAATCTCCTACATTGTCAGGAGAATATGGCATAAATATAGTACTATTATTATTATCTCCTAATTTAGAGATTGTCTCATAATGCTGAGTCATAAATAACATGTTCATAACATCCTGGCTTGTTACATGGTCTTCCATAGCTAGTTTTACCTCTTCAACTGATTGTTTTAAACCATTTGCAATAGCAATTCTTTGGTGAGCAATTCCTTCTCCTGCTAATCTTTTACTTTCTGCATCAGCTTCTGCAGCTGCAACTACTCTAATTTTAGCTGCTGCTGCCTCTTCTTTAGCTGCTTCTTTTAATCTTTTAGCAGCATTAATTTCATTCATTGAATTTTTTACCTTCGCGTCGGGATCAATATCGGTAACAAGAGCCTTAATGAAATCAAATCCAAACTGTCTCATTGTATCTGAAAGTTCAGTTTTAATCGCTAATGCTATCTTCTCTTTTTCTGCAAATACATCATCTAACTCCATTAAGGGAACTTCTGACCTAATAGAGTCAAAAACATAAGATTGTATCTGTTGTTCAGGATTGTTTAGTTCATAAAAAGAATCTTTCACCCCATTTATTTCATCGATAACGAAAAACTGTACAGAAACAACTATCTTAACAAAAACGTCATCTTTAGTTTTTGTTTCAACTTCAACTGGCAGTTCTCTAACTCGTAAATTTACATTTCCAGCTTTCATATCTATAAATGGAATTTTAACATGTAAACCTGCTTTTGAAACTTTATTAAACTTTCCTAACCTTTCGATAATAACAGCATCTTGCTGTTTAACCATGTAGAATGTATTTCGCAATAAAATCAAACTGACTACTACGTAAATTATTGTTATTGTTTCCATATCATTTTATTTTATATATCTAAAATCGTGATTATTTTTTATTCTCTGTAAAGATTCATAGATTAATTTAATAACATTTTCAACATCCGTTTTAGCAACACACTCAACAGTAGTATGCATATATCTTAATGCTAATGATATCAAAGATGAAGCTACCCCTCCAGTTGCATATGCAAAGGCATCAGTATCTGTACCTGTTGCCCTTGAAGCTGCTGCTCTTTGAAAAGGAATTTTTTTATCTTTAGCTGTTTTAATTATTAAGTCTAATAAATTATTCTGTACTGCAGGACCATATGTTAAAACTGGACCTTCCCCACATTTAGTATCGCCCTGCTTAATTTTATCAATCATTGGAGTGCTAGTATCATGACAAACATCCGTAACAATAGCAACATCAGGCTGAATTTGTTCTACAACCATTTGCGCACCTCTCAAACCCACTTCCTCTTGAACAGCATTAGTAATATATAATCCAAAAGGGAGCTTAACTTTATTTTCAAAAAGTAATCTAGCTACTTCAGCAATCATAAATCCTCCTATTCTGTTATCAATTGCTCTTGCTACATAATTTCTTTTGTTTAATATCATAAACTCATCTTCATAGGTCACAACACATCCAACATGTATGCCCATTTTTTCAACTTCTGATTTATCCTTTGCTCCGCAGTCTAAGAATATATTATCTAACTTAGGGGTCTTTTCAGTAGCTGCTGTTCTTGTGTGTATAGCTGGCCAGCCAAAAACAGCTTTGACAATTCCTTTTTTAGTATGAATATTCACTCGCTTTGAAGGGGCTATTTGATGATCAGAACCTCCATTTCTTCTTAAATAAATAAATCCATCTTTTGTAATATAATGTACAAACCAAGAAATTTCATCTGCATGAGCTTCAATCACTACTTTGTATTTTGCATCAGGATTAATCACGCCAACAACTGTTCCATATGTATCTACAAAATGCGTATCAATATAAGGTTTGATGTAATCTAACCATAATTTTTGACCTCCGCTTTCAAATCCAGTTGGTGAAGGATTGTTTAAATATTTTTTAAGAAAACTCTCTGATTTATTTGTTATAATATTTTTAAGCATAATTTATTTTTTAAACTCTTTTAAACCTCTTTTTAACCAATCTGAAAACAAAGATACTGTACCATAATCTTGATAATTTGCAGGCTTTATTAACTGTTTTTCATCATGATCTAAGAAAACATAATATGGTTGTGAATTAGTGCCGTAAGTATTTGCTTGCAGGACCATCCATTTATCTCCAACAGTTCTGACTTTTTTCTTTTTTCCAGCGATCGTTGTTTCGAATTGTTTATTTTTTGGAAGTTTTTTAATTTCATCTACATATAATGAAATCAAGACAACTTCATTTTTTAAAATTTTCTTTATCTCTTGATTAGACCATACATTACTTTCCATCTGTCTACAATTTACACAAGCATGACCAGTAAAATCTATCATAATAGGTTTATTAACTAGCCTAGCATATTGTATGCCAGCATCATAATCAATAAAAACTTGTATACCTTGAGGGCCTAACTTTCTTTTTTTCTTTAATTCAGATCTGGTTTTCTTCAATTCAGATATGTCTACTTTAGAATCATTTGAAGATAAATTCAACTTACCAGAAACTAATAGTTTAATTTCTTCAATTTCTTCCAGTAAATTTGATTCATTGTCTTCATAATATGTATGACCTACTCCATGAGGACTGTAAGAATTTTGTTTTGCTGGTTCCAATCCAAACATTAAATTAGCTGGAGCACCCCATAAAGCTGGAATCATATGTATTGTATAAACACCAAATAATAAAGCTAAAGAAAATCTGGTTACAGACAAATGCTTTACATCAGAGTCATGAGCAAATTTAAAGAAGCCTAATAAATAAAATGTTATGCATGCAAATATCATAATCCAAATAGCAACAAACACCTCTCTTTTAAGAAATACTTCTGAATCAATAAGATCTGCTTTGGAAAAATAATAAAATGCAAACGCTATTTCTAATAAACCTAAAACTACTTTTAAAGAATTTAACCACCCACCAGATTTAGGCAAAGATTGTAACAAATTTGGAAATAAGGCTAAAACGACAAAAGGGACAGCGACAGCCAACGAGAATCCAAGCATTCCAAATATTGGACCTAAATATTCACCAGAAGCTGATAAAATTAACACCTTCCCAACTAAAGGGCCTGTACAAGAAAATGACACTAAAACTAATGTTAAGGCCATAAAAAATATACCAATATAGCCCCCTCTCTGCTCAGCCTGTACACTTTTGTTTGTCCAAGAAGAAGGTAATTTGATATCAAAAGCTCCTAAGAAAGAAACTCCAAAAATTAACAATAGAATTGCAAATCCAACATTAAAATAAAAATTATTCCCTAGCCGATTTGCTATATCTGGGCCAATCAAAGCTGTCAAACCTACTGCAACTATAACATAGATTATAATAATGGATATACCATATAAAAGAGCATTTCGAATTCCTTCTGATTTAGTTTTAGATTGCTTTGTAAAAAAAGAAACCGTCATAGGAATCATAGGGAAGGTACAAGGCATGAAAAATGCTAAAAATCCTCCAAATAATCCGATTCCAAAAAGTGCGTACCAGGATTTACTGTCGGTACTATTGTCTTCTTTTTTCTCCGAAATTTCACTTTCTCTATTGTTTTCTGCTTTTTTCTCATAAATTTCTTTGTTTTTACACTTGTTCTTTGAAATTGAAAAGGAAAAAAGTTCTGAAGTTGGGGGAAGACATTGTGTAGAATCACAGACCATAAAATCTATATATCCATCGATTTTTTTAACTGCAACCTCACTTAAATCAATAGTATGTTTAAATATAGCTTGTCTCTTAAAATACTTTAGAACCATTTCAAAATTAGGATCATATTTTTCGATTGGATCTACTAACTCTTCAGCGTTTTCAACTATTGTATCTCCATTAATAATAAAGTTAAAGATTGTCGCAGGAGGAGATTCTTTGATGTCTTGTGAATATAAATGCCATCCTTTCTCAATATCTGCAGTGAAAATAAGTTCTAACTCACATT
>MDTC01182884.1_pt1 | contig 21200 bp, 17 predicted proteins | sample 811181 | NCBI WGS metagenome assembly MDTC01 (sample SAMN05326644, study PRJNA326480) | marine metagenome | isolation source: seawater | place: Pacific Ocean: North | collected 2011 | reverse complement strand
GATTCCTTTAATTATAATGGCAAAAAAGTTGTTTTCTAAATTAAGAAATGAAGGGTATAAAAAATCCAAAATTTATTTACTCGGCATTAAATTAGAGGATGAGTTTAACGCTTTAGCCTATGCTAGATTTGATAGATTTAACCAAGAAAATTCAATTTATTATTCAGCTAAGGCTATTTATAAATTAATTAAAATAGATTCTGCTTGGTATATTAATCAAATTTCTACGTACGATGATACTGAAGAAATAGATAAGTTAGTGGATTACGATAGTTTTTGGAAACCAAACAGATAATTTAAAGGTTTTATTATTCAAACCTTATTTAATTCAGTAGCTTTTTCATTCCCTAAACTTCTTTAGATTGGTATAGCAGTTTGGATGAGACGCTAAAAAGTGAACTGGTAATAGTAAAGGTGTTTTCATTTTTTAAAATATGCTCTGTATTTACTCAGTGAAGTTTGTTTTTTGATTGGGGAGAAGGGTCAGTTTTATATATCCACGTGTTCTAAGACAACATAAGAGAAATCTAATTTAAATCTAACTTATCTATATTTAGTGTACTACCACCACTAATTGTTTTCGTTTAGAGTCTTTTGTAGCTCAAAAAAATAATATATTTTGTAGAACGAAAATAATTATGATTTGGTTGTTTATTCAGCTGTTTTACAAGGTTTTATAAATTCACATTATCTTAAGACTCATTTTAAAATGGAACTTAGAATGCGAAGCGGTGAAGTAAAGCTATTTATATGAAAGAAATTAAATATAGAATTGAGAGAATTAATTTAGTAACTAAATTTTAAACGACAAAAAACGTTAGTTAAGCTACCCCCCTATCCATGATATTATTTCGCAACAAAATTAATCTTAAAGCTTTATTACCCGATGGGTATACAGATATCCATTCTCATTTACTGCCCGGTATTGACGATGGTGCTAAAACAATTGATGATTCTATTACTCTTATTAAAAAATTCATTGAAATGGGGATTCATAAAATTGTTACAACACCCCATGTTATGGGAGATGTATGGCCTAATTCTACAGAGGTAATTACAAGCAAGCTGCAGGAAGTGAAAAAAAGACTCCAAAAGGAGGGTATTACTGAATTTGTTATAGAAGCAGCAGCAGAGTACATGCTGGATGAGAATTTTGCTGAATTATTAGACAAAAAAGACCTACTTCCCATTAAGGAGAACAAAATTTTAGTAGAGATGTCATACCTGAGTCCTCCTTCTGGCCTTTTTGACACCTTGTTTGCGATGCAAATTGCGGGCTATAAACCTGTGCTTGCTCATCCAGAGCGGTATAATTTTTACCATATGCACAAGGCAAAATATGCTGATTTAAAACGTGCAGGGGCTTTATTTCAATTAAATTTATTGTCCTTAACAAGATATTATGGTGTACCTGTTCAAAAAATAGCATTGTATTTATTGGAGCAAAACATGTACAACTGTGTTGGGACCGATGCACACCACTTACGCCACTTAGAAAACATGAATTTTATTCTATCTAAAACACACCGCATATTGTTAAAAACTTTGATGGAAAAAAATTTTTTAAATAATGTCGGTTAACCATTCATTACCAGACAAATCCAATAATATTAAATTATTAGATTAGTGTGGAATAATTGTTAGATTTGCATGACTTTAAAAATTTAAGAAAAACATGAAACAGCTCTTATATACAATGTTTTTACTGCTTCTTATGAGTAGTTGTGTTACGCAGCAAGACTGGGTATATTTTCAAGATGAATCTGCTTCAAAAGCAAAAGTACAACCTTTCGAGCTTCGTTACCAAGCCAATGACTTGTTGAGCATTAATGTTACAGCTTTAGACATGGATGCCGCACGACCTTTTAATTTATTTGTTTCTAGCCCAAATCTTATAAAAAATTTGAGCGTAACTGGTCAGATACGTCAACAAACCTATTTGGTTGATGAAAAAGGTGAGATAAACTTTCCTGTATTGGGAAAATTAACCCTTGGAGGATTGAGTCGTGAAGAGGCCACTACTTTTTTAGAAAACAAACTTAAAGGCTTTTTAAAGGATCCTGTGGTCACCCTACGTTTAACCAATTTTAGAATATCTGTATTGGGAGAAGTTAATCTGCCCGGCATATATACAATTGTTAATGAACGCGTAAGCATATTAGAGGCCCTGGCTTTAGCCGGTGATTTAAGTATTAATGGAAAACGAGCAAACATGCTTCTGGTTCGAGAAGAAGATGGGGTGTTGACAAAAAACTATATTGACCTGCGAAGTGATGCTCTTTTTAATTCACCATACTTCTACTTAAAGCCCAATGATATGATTTATGTTGAGCCAAATAAATCTAAAGTAAGAAGCTCCACAGATGCACTTCGATTTACAAGCATTAGTTTGTCAGTTATCACCACTTTAACAACAATTTTATCTATCTTATTACGCTAATCATATTTTATGAACACGGAATATAACAAGAACATTCATTTTCAAGAAGACGAAACGCCAGACTTACGAGAGCTCTTTATGAAATGGCTTCATCACTGGCATTGGTTTTTAATTTGTTTTTCAGTAGTTGGGCTTGCCACAGCTTATTATTTAAGACGTACCATACCAGAGTTTAACGTATCTGCAACTATTTTATTAAAAGATGCTAAAAAGGGTGTGGGTGATGCTATGAGTGAAATAGCTGCTTTTCAAGACTTAGGCATGTTTTCTAATTCGCTTAATTCATTAGATAATGAAATCGAGATTCTCAAATCACGAAGTCTCTTAGCTAAGGTTATTAAGGAACTAAATTTAAATGTACAATATAAATTTGAGGGGCACATTCGCACAGTTGAATACTATAATAATGCACCTGTACAATTACGCTTTTTAGCTGGTGATTCTCTAAAAGATGTTTCCGAATTAGACTTTAAGCTTACCATTCTCTCCGATATACAGTATCGTCTAGAAAATGAAGAGCATGGCTCTATGGGCTCCTTTTCTTTTGGTAAGAAAGCCAGTACACCCTATGGCGATTTAATTATCACACCAACTTTCTTTGAGATCCCAAGTAATCCTGTAGTTTACATCAGTGTTAATCCTCTTATCAGTATGGCTGATGATTACAGCAAAAAAATAGATGTTGCGCCATTGAGTAAGAAAGCCACTGTTATTACAATTAGTTTGGTTGATGCAGTTAAACACCGTGCGCAAGACTTTATAAACACCCTCATCAAGCAATACAATGCCGATGGTATAGATGAGAAAAACCAGGTCTCTAAAAACACAGCTGAGTTCATAGCGAATCGATTAGAACTTATTCAAGAGGAGCTTAACCAAGTTGAAAACAAGGTTGCTTCATACAAGCAATCGTATGAGTTAACTGATATTACGACTGAAGCTGGCTTGTTTTTAGAAAATACAGTCAATACAAAGAAAGAAGTGCTGAAACTTAGCACAGAAGTGCGGGTGATTGATTTTATGGTTAATTACTTGAAAGAAAATAATAAAAGTATCAAGCTAATACCTACCAATATTGGTTTGACTGATCTAAGCATATCCACTTCAGTAGCCACATATAATAAATTGGTGATTGACAGAAACCGACTCTTAAATAATTCAAGTCTTCAAAATCCTGTCATTCAAAATTTAGATATACAACTCAAGGAGTTACAGGAAGTGCTATTGGCAAGTTTACAAAACCTACAAAATGCAGTTAACTTTAAATTAGCGGGTTTAGAGCAAGAAATTCAACAAAACAGCAGTCGTATTACGGCGGTACCAAAACAAGAAAAAGAATTTAGGGCTATAAAACGCCAACAAGAAATAAAAGAGGCCTTGTATTTGTATCTATTACAAAAGCGGGAAGAAACGGGCATTTCTTTAGCCGTTACTGTTGCCAATGCAAAGCTTGTAGACGCTGCCTTTATCAACCATGACCCCGTAAAACCAAAAAATAAATTCATCTGGCTAGGGGCAATCGTACTCGGATTTTTATTTCCTGTACTTTCAATATATATAAAGGAGTTTTTAGACACAAAAATACACTCTCGTAAAGATATAGAGGACGCCATTAACGTGCCTATATTGGGAGATATTCCATTAGGTGATGAAGACCAGCAATTGGTTGTAGAGCTTGATAAACGGTCTAATCTCGCTGAGTCTTTCCGCCTGATTCGAACAAATTTAGATTTTTTATTGAATTCAAAGGTTGAAGAAGGGGCAAAGGTCATCGGGGTGACTTCAACCATCGCAGGTGAGGGGAAATCTTTCGTCTCTCTTAATTTAGCTAGTACACTTGCTTTATCTGGGAAAAAAGTCCTCTTGGTGGGAATGGACTTGCGAAAACCGAAATTATTAGAGTACTTTAAAATTTCATCACACGAGAAGGGAATTACGCACTATTTATCAGATGCCAGAATTAAAGTCTCTGACTTAATTTTTTCTGCGCCCAACAGTATAGAAAATATGGACTTGATAGAATCTGGGGTAATTGCACCAAACCCAGCTGAACTTTTGTTAGGCCCTCGCTTATCCAAACTATTTATGGAGATTCGAAGCAGGTACGATTATATTGTAGTAGATACTGCCCCGGTAAATTTAGTCACAGATACGCTATTAATTAATCAGTATATGGATATATTTGTTTATGTCGCTCGTGCGAATTATCTCGACAAACGCTTACTTGATGTTCCAGAGAGTTTGCATGCCGAAAAACGACTAAACAATATGGCCATACTCATTAATGGTGTAGATCATAAAAAAGGTTACGGTTACGGCTACGGCTACGGTTACGGTTACGGCTACGGCTACGGCTACGGTGTGTATGGCAATGATAAAAAGAAAAAAAAGAAATGGGTGTTTTGGAGTTAAAGCTATAATTTATTTCAATTGGGAAAACATACACACGATGCATTTAAAAATGACGAAAAGAGCCCTTAAAAGTTGTGGTTATAGAAAATAATGAAATTGAAATATTTAGGTAGATTAGGGAAACATGAATTTAGAAACATCAAAAATTGCAATCATTGGTCAAGGATATGTTGGCCTTCCTTTAGCCATAGAGTTTGGGAAACGTTTTACAACCATAGGTTTTGATATAAACACCGCTAGAATAGATCAATTAAAAAAAGGAATTGATCATACTAATGAAGCGACTTATGAACAAATAAATAGTGCTAATCAGCTAACGTTTAGTTCAAAAATAGATGACCTTAAGAAATGTAATTTATACATAGTTACTGTCCCAACACCTATTGATGAATTTAAAACTCCAGACCTAGAACCACTAAGAGCAGCCTCTAAAATGCTTGGAAAGTGCCTAAAAAAAGGTGATTTAGTTATTTATGAGAGCACTGTATACCCTGGCTGTACTGAAGAAGTGTGTGTGCCGCTATTAGAGAAAATAAGTGATTTAGTTTTTAATACAGATTTCTACTGTGGGTATTCTCCAGAAAGAATTGTCCCAGGAGACAAGGTAAATACTTTAACCACTATTAAAAAAGTAACATCAGGATCAACACCAGAGATTGCTAACTTTGTAGATGATTTATACACTTCAGTTATTACTGCGGGGACTTTTAAGGCAGCAAGTATAAAAGTAGCAGAGGCTAGCAAAGCTATTGAAAATGCTCAACGTGATGTTAATATTTCATTTGTAAATGAATTGGCTTTAATCTTCGATCGGGTCGGCATCGATACTCAAGATGTTCTTGACGCCGCAGGTACTAAGTGGAACTTTCTAAAATATAAACCAGGTCTTGTTGGAGGTCACTGTATCAGTGTAGATCCCTATTATTTAGCATATAAAGCAGAAAATTTAGGCTATCATCCAGAAGTTATCCTAAGTGGTAGACGCGTAAATGACTACATGAGCACTTTTGTAGCAAATAAGTTGATTAAAATGCTAATAAAAGCAGGGAAACAAATAATGGGCTCTAAAATTTTAATATTAGGAGTTACTTTTAAAGAAAACTGTCCAGACATTCGCAATTCAAAGGTTGTTGATGTGTATAATGAGTTAAAAGAATTTGGTTTAGAAGTTGACGCATATGACTATGAGGCTGATTATATAGAAGTAAAAAACGAGTATGGTATCCATCTTATAGATGAAATTAAAGAAAAATATGACGGAATATTATTGGCGGTATCTCACAAAAAATTTTCAATGATAAATATCGATTCTTTAAAGATAGATTTCAATAGTGTTGTATACGATTTAAAAGGATTTCTTCCAAGAAAGATCGTTAACGCAAGGCTATAAAACACCTAATCAATATGGCCACACTCATTAATGGTGTCGATTATAAAAAGGGTGTGGATACGGATATGGATACGGAGAGTATGGCTATAAAAACAAGAAAAATGGCGAATTTGGCGTTCGTAAACAATTCATTTTATCCTCTTTTAATCGCAAATTTTATGGCTTTAAAGCTCATTTTTAGTATTAATGAAAATACGCTTTAGTAATACAATTTAAATGTTAAAAAAAATATTTTCTTATGGGTTCTTTGAGGCTATTTCAAAAGGACTAAACAGAAGCTTAATATTTTGTTTACCCTTATTTCTAAGTACAACTGATTATGGTAAAGTAGGTATCCTTATCTCAGTTGAACTACTTCTACCTGCATTCACAGTTTTTGGACTTGACAGAGCTTTGTTGAGATTTTTTCATGAAAAAAAAAATTATCCATCGTTTACAGGGACAATTTTTAGGGGAATTTTTTTAACTCATTCAGTTCTTATTTTAATAACTTTTTTTATTTCTTTATTTGTGAATCCAAACTTATTTGGACTATCACTTTTTCCTGATATTTTTTTGTTATTAATTCTGGTTTTTCTGCAAAGCTTAAATTTAATCTTTATCAACCTTTATAGAGCTGAGGAAAATCATGGAAAATATTTTAAATTAAAACTACTAACTTCAATTATTAAAGTTTTTGTTGTCATCTTATTTTTATTTGAATTCTCTGATTACAAAAGTTATCTATACGGGTCAATTATTTCTCTAATTATTGTCTTAGCATGGAATTTATATCACAAAAATAACGAATTAAAATACTTTGACTTTAACACAAAAACGTTAAGAAATATAACTGCTTTTGGTTGGCCATTCGTTATGCATGGTTTGTCTTTAAATTTATTGGGACATGCTGATAAATTTGTTATAGAAAGAATGATTGGTATTGAGCAAGTAGGTATATATACTCTAGCCTACTCTGTTGGTGCATCAATAACATTTGCATTTCAAGGAATTTCTACTTTTATGGAGCCATTAATTTATAAAGAGAAAGATAATAAATTAAGAAATCTCTTGTTGTCGAAATATTTTTTATTTTGCTTTGTGTCAAGTATAATATTTGGTGTTTTATTGGTTTTTCTTTCTGAAAGCTTATTAACGAATTTTTATAAAAATGAATTTAATGAGTCTTTAGAACTAATTCCTTTCATAATGATGTGTTTTTTATTAACGCCTTATTACTTAAAAGCCAACTATGAATTAATCTATAAGAAAAAAACAATATATATTGCTTTGTGTTCAATATTTTGTGCAATTATGAATATAATAATTAATATAATTCTAATACCAGATTTTGGATTAAAAGGAGCAATAATAGCAACATACATAGCTTACTTCGCACAAAATTTTTTGTTCACATATTATTTGAATAAACAACTGTTTCAACGAGAAATTCTAGAGATTGTGGTTTTGGGGGCTATTCTTTTATTTGTTATTATTTTTTGTATTTCATATTATTATACATTGGGCTTACTTGTGGTATTTGCATTATATAAGTTGTTAATATTTAAAAATAAAGCAAACTTAACTCATGTTTAAAAAGGTAGCCATTTGTATTTCTTTTTCAATATTTCTATTTGGCATATATGACATAATTTTACTTGGCAATCTATTTTTTCCTGAAGCTTACACCTGGACAAAGCAGCTAAGGGTTTTAATGGTGGTTGGATTTTTATCTTTGGCTTTGAGTCATCCTCGTCAAATAAAAGTCCCAAAAAAAATTGTATTGTTATTCAGTTTTTTCTGTCTTATATACATTAGCAGGATAGCAGTTGATTATATTCAGAACGATTATTATTATTTAGATAAGCATTTAGTTTTTAGTCATTTTATGGTATTTTGCATTATACCTTTTTTTAGTATAATCAACACAAATTTTAATGAAAATGATCTTAGTTTAATATCAAAAATTTTCAATCTTTTTGCTTTCCTTTTTCCAATTGCCATTTATCTAAATTTTGGAGAATATTTCGGAAATGTAACAAGGCTTGATGCGGGAGTAGTTGATGATGAAGATTCAATATTATCCCCTTTAATTTTATCTTACAATAGTTCTATTATCATTGGCGTTTTATCTTTTAACCTTCTTTTTAACAAAAATTCGCTAATTAGAATTTTAATTTACACTGGAATTATTATTATCACGCTAATTCCTTTTTCCTTAGGAGCTTCTAGGGGTTCGGTTTTTACATTAATTGTTCCTTTAATAATACTTTTTCTTCTTCAATTTAATCGTAAAGACTATTTAAAATATATCTTTTATACAATAATTTTATTTTCTTTAAGCCTTAATTATGGTAATACGATTGTATCTGGTATTATTGAAAGATTTAATCGGAGTTCATTTTTTGGCGGGGGTGCGAACAAAGACCATAGGGCCATAATATGGGAGGACTCACTAAACCAATTCTACAATAATCCAATATTTGGTGATAAATTGGCTGTTGATAATTGGGACTTATATCCCCACAACTTGTTTATAGAAACTTTACAAGCTACCGGTATTTTGGGGTTTTTACCACTATTTATATTGCTATTTTTTAGTTTTAAATATTCTATTGACATAATAAAGAATAACCCAAAATTTGGGTGGATAAGTATATTATTCTATCAAGCTTTTCTTCAAACTATGTTCAGCTTTTCAATATATGGATCTCACTTTTTATGGCCTTCAGTTGCTTTAGTTCTTGTCACAACTAGTATCACAAAATATCGTCCTAGTTTTAGAATATAAAAGTTGGATTAATTAATAAAATTTGTATGGTAAGACTAATTACTAATTCAGACGATTTCGGTTTAACAAAATCGATTACAGATGCAATTGTAGACACCCATTTAAATGGGATAATGACAAGTACTACTATGATGGTAAATATGGCGGGGTTTGAGTATGCAGTGAAAAAAGCAAAAGAAACTTCCTCGTTAGGAGTAGGTATACACTTTAATTTAACTGAAGGAATTCCTCTGGCGGCTCCAAATCAGATTCCGGATTTAATTGATAATGACGGAAAGTTTTTAAAAAATGCTGTTCAAAGAAAAAACTTAATTTATGGCAATCACCTCTACAATCAAGCGAAAACTGAACTGACATTACAACTAGAAAAATTACTAGATAATGGTATTAAACCTACTCATTTCGATAGTCACCACCACATAACTGGTGTTCCGTGTGCTTTTAACGCATCACTTAACGTAGCTAAGAAATTTGGAATAAATCGAGCCAGAATAACGAATATTTCGCCTATATTCACAAATGAATCTAAACTAAGTTCTTTGGGGCAAATGGTTCAACAATTAAAGGTTTTCCCAAAAGCATTAATACACTTAAGGAATAAAAAGACCCTAATAAAACATAAGTTTATTACGCCAGATATCAAGATCCTACCAAGTAAGGTTATACCAAATACTATGATATTAGATCCTGTTAAACATTTTATTAGAGTATTAAGTATTCTTAAGAATGGGGTTACTGAAATTAGCTTTCATCCTGGATACGAAAATTCTGACCCGAATGACTCGATAAAAACTGCCCAAATTAGAACCAGAGATTTATTAATTGCTAATTCTTCAGAAGTTAAAACTTACATCAAAAAAAATAATATTAATCTGATTAGTTTCAAAAACTTATGAATAAATCGAAAAAAAAGCTGGTTTTTATTCAAACTACAGGCGCTTGGTGGGATCATAGATACTATTTTAAACAAATGCCTGCACTTTGTGAAACTGCTGATGTCTCCTATCTAATCAGAGAAGACGAAACATTCAAAAAAGATAAAAATAATAAATTTGATGTCATTCAGATTTCAAAAAAGAAAGCTGATTGGGCAAGAAAGACTGGTGGGGTTAATTTGCTTTTTAAATTGGTGAAAATGAAATATGACGGCATCCAATTATGTAATATTGAACTATTACCATTAGGAATATTGCTAGCATTATTTACAAAATCAAAAGTATTCTATGATTGTAGGGAAGATCATTTTCACGCTATGCTACACAGTAAAGTTTGGTTTCCCATCTGGTTAAGATATATTCTAGCTTATGGTGTCAAATTTTTGGAGTTCTTTGCGTCAAAAACTTTCACAGGATTTGTGGATTCAGATCCTGCAATATATAATTTTCATAAATACATCTCCAAAAATAAAAAAATGATCTTTTACAATATGGCGTTGAAAAGTCAATTTAATCTGGTAGATAGAAATGATAATAGAGAATTCTTCTTCTGTGTTCTTGGTTCTATGAGTATTAGAACAGGGGTATTGGACGTGGTTAAGGCATTTTCAGTAATTAATCAATTGGGTTACGACTGTAAATTAAAGCTAATTGGTGATCCACATTTTGATAAAATACTTTCAAAATCTATTAACGACTTGATTTCCTCAAAAAACTTATCAAACATGATAAAAATCACGGGTAAAGTTCCTTACCACAAAGTACCTTTTGAATTAGCAGAGTGTAAAGTTGGCGTTATTCCATTGCTCAATATTCCTAAATTCCAAAATAATATTGCAACAAAGCAATTTGAATATATGTCATCTGAAATGGCAATAATTTCAAGTGACTTGGCCCCTCAGAGACTATTCATAAACGAAAATGAAAATGGTCTTTTTTATGAAGCCGGTAATGTGGATGATTTAGTTAAAAAAATGATTTATTTACTAGATAATCCTTTAAAAATTAAAGAATTTTCTTCTAGATCAAAACAACTTACAGAAACTAAATGGAACGCAGAACAACAACAACAAAAGATTTGTAAATTTTATGGCCTCAGATTAAAAAATAAATCTTACACAGAAACTCAATTACCCCCATTTAGTTGATTATGATTTCAATAGCGTTTACAGGAGATATAATGTTGTCTAGGAGAGTAAAAGATAAATTGCAGTCGGATGCTAAATTTAAATTACTCACACCTGAAGTAAGTTGTTATTTAAGAAGTTCGGATTATGTAGTTGGAAACCTTGAGTGTCCACTAACACTAAGTGCAAAAAAACTAAAACCCTCATATTTTAAAGCTCACCCTAGTTCATTAAAACAGTTATCTGACTTTAATCTTTTAACTATCGCTAATAACCATATTTTTGATTGTGGAAAAAAAGGAGCTGTTGAAACTTCTCAACTCTTAACTAAAAATGGAAAGGACCAATGTGGCCTTAAATTAGAAAACAGCGAATCTTCTTGTTTTGAAAAATCAATCAAGGGAAAACAATTTTGTTTTGTTTCCTTAACAACTAAGTCCTGTGAAAATGATACAAATCCATTGATTTACCCTAAAAATTCTATTGCTGAAGACAGAAAATCAGTTGATTTAGTTAGAAAAAAATCTTTAAAAAATGATTTTACTATTGCAATTATTCATGGGGGAAATGAAATGATTCCGTATCCTGAACCTAGTTTTCGAAATCTTTGTAAAAATTACATTGATGCGGGGGCAAACGTAGTAATCACTCATCACCCTCATGTTCTAGGTTGTATGGAAAAATATAAAACTGGATATGTTTTTTATAGCTTAGGAGATTTTATTTTTGACGGTCTTAGTAACTTTAGAAGACAAGGGGGAATATTAAAGCTAAATTTTCAAGAAAATGAAGTTGATTGGGAGCTTAAGCCAACTAATATCAAAAATGATTTATCAATCGTATTGTCAAAAGTCAAAGTTTCACAAAATGTTACAAAAAAATGGTTTGAGAAATCTCAAAGGTTATTAAAAGAGGATTATGAAAGAATGTTTTTATGTAGGTATATAGTTTGTCTAATATCATTTCAATTAGATAGAATTATATTTATGTTAAAAAATAGGGGCATAAAAAGAACAATTCTATTTATGGTCTCAAAAACAAGGCTTATTCCATTTTATTTCATGAAAATTATAAAAGGAAACGTGAGATGAAATATTTTTTAAATGCTCCTTACTGGGTTAAATGTTTCGCGATAAATATTTATGGCTTTTTTCTTTATAAGAGAAGATTTAATACCGTTTATAAATCATTTAAGAATAAAATTGATAATAATTTACAAAAAACTAAACGTGAAATATTAAGCGAGCAATTTGTCCTATTAAAAAATAACCTTATTTTTTGTTACGAAAAAATACCATACTACAAACATTTGTTTGAAAAAGTTGAGTTCAACCCTTACACATTTTCATCGGAAGAGGAAATAAAAAAAATTCCTTACCTAACTAAAGATATTATTCGAGATAATTACAATGATTTAATTAATCCAAGTATACCAAAATCAAAATATATTACACATTATACAAGCGGATCTACTGGAGAAAGGCTAGAGTTTTTAATCCCAAAAAAATTAAGATATTCACTTAATGCCGCATTTCTTTACAGGTTTTATTCTTTCTTGGGAATTCGTGAAGGCGACCGAAGGGCTACAATTGGGGGGAGAAGATTTACAAATACAGCACCTTTTTGGATATATAATTATTTTGAAAATCAACTATTAATGTCGTCGCATCATTTGAATGATCAGAATAAAGAAAAGTATTTAAAAAAGTTGAATGAATTTAAACCTGTATTTATTCAGGGGCACCCAAGCTCAATATTAGTCTTAGCTAAATTTATAAAGGATTTTAGGGTTAAACTAAAATTTAATCTAAAAGGTATATTTACAACAGGTGAAACTTTAATTGAAGATGATAGAAAGATTATTGAAACATCTTTTAATACTATTGTCCTACAACAATATGGATCCGGAGAAAATGCTTTTTCGGCGCAAGAGTCACCAACAAAAAAGGGATATCTTTTAAATTATGAACACGGATATGTTGAATTGATTGGAAAAGATAAATTAAAACAAGTTGTCGTGACCTCTTATTTAAATGATGTTATGCCATTTGTCAGATATAAAATTGGTGATTATGCAATAGCTTCCAATTGCTACGAAACAAAAAAATATCCTTTGCCGGTAAAATTCAAGGAGATAGTTGGCAGGATTGATGACATAATATTTAGTTCAAAAGGAAGTGTAATTGTTCCTGTTACAGTTAGGATGTTGTTGAAGCCTTTTTTATTTTCAGGCACGAATTATCAATTAATACAAGATAACTCAATTCGTTTTACATTAAATTTAGTTGATATCGATTATAGAATAGATGTAGATTCTTTAAAATCGGAGTTGATTAAATTATTGGGTGAAGAGGTTAAAATATCCGTTAAATATAAGAAGCACTTGTTGACAAAGGGTGGCAAAATTCGTAATGTAATCAATAACTATAAAGCACTTTCTTGATTAAACATATACTTTACATTCATCAATATTTTAAAACACCCGAAGAGCCCGGGGGTACCCGCTCCTACTGGATTGCAAAAGAATTAATTTCTAATGGGTACAAAGTTACAATGCTTACAACCTCTAATTCTATCTCAGATAGTGTTGTGCGCAAGAAAATAAATGGAATTAATGTTATTTATTTAAAAGTCCCTTACGACCAAAAGATGAATATTTTTGAAAGGTTTTTATCTTTTTTAAAATTTATGGTCCTATCTACGTACCATGCCTATAAAATTAAAAACATCGATTTAGTAGTTGCAACCTCTACCCCACTAAGTGTTGGTTTCCCTGCATTTTTTTTAAACAAAATAAATAAGCTGCCTTATATTTTTGAAGTAAGAGATTTATGGCCAGAGGTTCCTATTCAAATGGGAGCAATCAAAAATAAGTTAATAATAAATATTCTTAGATATGCAGAAAAGACTATTTATAAAAACAGTATACATGTTGTAGCACTGTCACCTGGTATGATTGAGGGTGTTCTAAAGTGCGGTATTTCAACAGAAAAGACTAGCTTAATACCAAACATGGCGAAAATTGATTTGTTTTATCAAAGAAAAATAAATTATGATCGTGTTTTCAGTTTTAGTTTAAAGAAAGAATCATTTAAAGTGATTCATTTTGGATCAATCGGAATTGCCAATGGATGTATGTATATTATAGAAGCTGCGAAGTTATTAAAAAATAATCCAGACATTGAATTTGTTTTTATAGGGGGGGGAGCAGCTGAGAATGAGCTTTCTATTGAGTGTCAAAATCATAATTTAAATAATGTTCATTTTTTGGGAAATCATCCGTTAAAATCTGTATCGGAAATTGTTAACTTTTGTGATGTGTCAATTGTTTCGTTTAAAGATCTCCCAATATTATATACAAACTCTCCAAACAAATTATTTGACTCGCTGTCTGCTGGGAGGCCAATCATTCTTAATTCAAATGGATGGACAAGAAAGCTTGTAGAAAAAAATAAGTGTGGGTTTTATGTTGACCCAAGCTGCCCAAATCAACTTGCCGATAAAATTGTTTTTTTAAAAAATAATCCGGCATTAAAAGAAAAAATGGGAAAGATGTCAAGAAAGCTCGCAGAAGAAAAGTATGATAAAAATATCTTATGTGCGAATTTTACTAATGTTATTAAAAAAATTCAAAGTGTACAAAAACTACCTTAAAACTGTATTTGACTTTACATTTGCGCTGATTATATTAATTATTGTAAGCCCTATTTTATTAATAACCTGTTTTATTCTAGTATTATATAATCAGGGCTCTCCCTTTTTCACACAAAAAAGACCAGGAAAAAATAATAGAGTGTTTCGCTTAATTAAGTTCAAAACAATGAATGACAAAAGAGATGAGTTCGGTAAATTATTGCCTGATAATGAACGTATTACTAGTATTGGGTCGTTTGTTAGAAAAACTTCAATAGACGAGCTTCCCCAATTAATTAATGTTCTTTTGGGAGATATGAGTTTGGTTGGCCCTCGCCCTCTGTTAGTTGAATATTTACCTCTGTACAACAAATCTCAAATGAAAAGACACGATGTACGCCCAGGTATTACCGGTTGGGCTCAAGTAAATGGACGTAACTCTATTTCTTGGAAAGAAAAATTTGTACTAGACGTTTGGTATGTCGAAAATCAATCATTCTTATTAGATATAAAAATCTTATTTTTAACAATAAATAAAGTTTTTCGTAAAGAGGGTATTTCTGAAAAAAACAATGTAACTATGTCAAAATTTACAGGAAACAAATGATTGTAATAGGTACGGGTGGCCATGCAAAAGTTATTAGCGATATTTTAATTTTAACGAATATCAAATTAGCAGCGTATTACGATGATCGCAATATTAAAACTTTCTTATCTAAAAATGTATTCTCTCCGGTAAAGACTATTCCCGAAGCGTCAGATACAATTATTGCAATTGGAAATAATCGAATTCGTAAGAGAATTTCCATGGCACACCCCAATTTAAACTATAAAATTGCTATTCATCCAAGATCAGTCATAGATCGCTCTGTTTTCATCGATGATGGTTCAGTTATTATGGCTTCAGTAACAATTAATCACTCAACTAAGATTGGAAAGCATTGTATTATTAACACATCATCGAGCATCGATCACGACTGTAACATAAATGATTTTACTCATATTAGTCCTGGAGCTGTTTTATGTGGTGGTGTTCATATTTCAGAAGGAGCACAAGTTGGTGCCAATTCAGTTATCTCTCCAAATATTAAAATTGGTAAGTGGGCAACAATTGGCGCTGGCGCAGTTATAATAAATGATATTCCTGAATATGCAGTGGTAGTTGGTAACCCAGGTAAAATTATAAAATTTAATGAAAAATAGAATTTGGCTTTCTTCTCCTCATATGGGAGGCGCAGAAATGAAATATGTTCAGGAGGCATATGACACAAATTGGGTCGCTCCTTTAGGGCCAAACGTTTCGGGGTTTGAGCAAGATATTATAGATTATACTGGCGTAGTATCTGCAACTGCTTTAAATTCCGGGACTGCGGCCATTCATTTAGCTTTAATTCTATTAGGGGTAAAGCATGGTGACGAAGTTATCTGTTCTTCGTTTACATTTTCTGCATCAGCAAACCCAATAATATATCAAGGAGCAACACCTGTTTTTGTGGACTCAGAAAAAGAGACCTGGAATATGTGCCCGGAGTTATTAATAAAAGCCATTGATGAAAGAATCTCAAAAGGAAAGAAGCCTAAGGCAATTGTCTTGGTTCATTTATATGGAATGCCCTCAAAAATAGATGAAATAATTCCTGTATCAGAAAAATATGATATACCAATTATCGAAGATGCGGCTGAGGCTTTAGGCTCAAGATATAAGAATCAATCTATGGGAACATTTGGTGAAATAGGTATATACTCATTTAATGGAAACAAAATTATTACAACCTCTGGTGGGGGTGCATTGGTTTCAAACAATTCAGATTACTGTGATGAGGCAACATTTTTGGCAACTCAGGCAAGAGACGAGGCAAGTCATTATCAGCACTCTAAAATTGGGTACAATTATCGCATGAGCAATATTTTGGCTGGTATAGGACGAGGTCAAATGGAGGTTATAGAAGAAAGAGTGTCTTCTAGACGTGCAAATCATGCATATTATAAAGCGCATCTTGAGTCAAATTCAATCCTATTTCTTCAAGAGCCAGAAGGTTGTTTTTCTAACAGATGGTTAACTTGCATCTTAACAAAGTCTTTTGAGCAAAGAGAGAAAATTAGACAGGCTTTAATAGAAGATAATATTGAGGCCAGGCCCTTATGGAAGCCGATGCATAAGCAACCTGTTTTTGAAAAATATCCTGTATTTACTAATGGTGTCTCAGAAAATTTGTTTGAAAAAGGATTGTGTTTACCTAGTGGTTCAAATTTAACACAAGAGGATTTGGATAGGGTTATAAAGCTAATAAATTATTCCGTAAATGCTTCATAAACTGATAAATAACACCTGCAATTTGCTCTCACCTTTGAGCCAACCTCTGATGTTAGTTTTGTAATTAACTCACCTTATTCCATTTGAATTTTGATTGTTATGTGATGTGAACAAAGATCAAAATTTGAACTCAAAACTAAATAATCTATATTTGTAACTAAATGTTATACAAGCTAGTTAAGTAATCATAGTATTTTAACCAAATGGTTTAACCAAATTGTCGCTTTTGTAAATAGCGGGTACTTTTTAGACTTAAACATTACCTTATTTTAATTCAGAAAACAGCTCGTGTTTTATTTTTGGCCACAAAACACCCTGATGGATTTATAAAAAATAATTTTATGTATAATTAAACAATATCATTTTTTAGGAAGTATTAAAATAAATCATTAGCCCCCTCTCCCATGATTAGAAGAGTTTTACTAAACAAAGTGAATAAATACACTTCCCACTGGATTATTTTATCCATTGATTTGTTCATGGTCATACAGTGTTTTATAGTAGCATATTTAGTTCGCTTTAATTTTTCTTTGCAGTTTGAAACAGAACAACTTGTCTATCAGATTCCAGTTGTATTTATAATAGCGTTAATTTCTTTTGTTCTAATTGGTTCCCATAAAGGTGTGGTAAGACACACGGGTCAAAAAGATGCAATTAATATTTTCTTTTCAGCAAGTCTCATGGCTGGATTTCTAGCTTTTCTTGTTATAGTAAACCGTGGCGTTCATGTATTAAGTGGTTTTACAATTCCTTTATCCATAATTATCATTCATTATCTTCTAAATATATTGGTCCTAATTGCAAGTAGGGTTGCATTTAAAATTATTTACAATCGAATTATTAATGATGTTAATTATTCGAAAAAAGTCTTAATATATGGTGCTGGTGATTCGGGTCTTATCACCCACTCTGCTTTAATTAAAGATACCAGAAATCCTTACAACATTGTCGGATTTATAGATGACAACCCTTACAAAATAGGCAAAAGCATCGATCGTGTTATGGTTTTTGGGCCAAATATTTTGAATCGAGAATTTATATTACGACACAAGATAAAGGAGGTTATTGTGTCGATTCAAAACATAAGCCCTGTTCGTTTAATGGAAATAACAGATAACCTACTTGAGTACAGTGTAACTGTTAAAATTGTTCCCGCTATAGATAAATGGATTGATGGCAAATTAAATGTTGGTCAGATTCAGCATGTAAAAATAGAAGACCTATTAGAGCGGAACCCCATTAAGATTAACAATCCTGCTGTGAGTAGATATTTAAAAGGTAAAACTGTGTTTGTTACTGGTGCAGCTGGCTCCATTGGGTCTGAAATAGCCAGACAGGTGTCGGATTGTACTGTGAAAAAGTTGATTTTGATAGATCAATCAGAGTCTCAATTATATGATTTGCAGCAAGAATTTATTCTGAATAAAAAAAATGATATTAACGCAGAAATTGCTGACATAAGAGACAAAGAAAGAGTGGGCCGCCTGTTTAAAAAGTACCAGCCTGAAATAATTTTTCATGCTGCTGCATATAAACACGTGCCATTAATGGAGGAAAATCCATATGAAGCTGTTAGAGTTAATGTAAAAGGAACTAAAATTTTAGCGGATCTTGCCCTAGAATATGGCGTAGAAAAATTTGTAATGATTTCTACGGATAAGGCTGTAAACCCCACAAATGTAATGGGCACATCAAAGCGTGTCGCTGAAATGTACACATCCTGCTTAGCCGAAGCTGGAAAAACAAAGTTTATAACTACAAGATTTGGAAACGTTTTAGGTTCGAATGGCTCGGTAGTACCATTGTTTCGTAAACAAATAGAATCTGGTGGACCTATAACAGTTACCCATAAAGATATCACGCGCTTCTTTATGACTATTTCTGAAGCCTGCCATCTGGTTCTTGAGGCAGGCGTTATGGGTAATGGAGGAGAGATTTATGTTTTTGATATGGGAGAATCGGTTAAAATTTATGATGTTGCAATAAAGATGATTCAACTATCAGGCTTAAGGTTCCCGGAAGATATAAATATAGAAATAACAGGATTAAGACCTGGCGAGAAACTATATGAGGAGTTGTTGGCAAACGATGAAAACACTTTACCTACATACCATGAAAAAATTATGATAGCAGAGGTGCCAGCAATAAACAAAGCTGATGTCAAAAATAAAATAGACTCCTGTTGTCAAGCTAATTATGCACTAGAAAACATAGAAATAGTGTCTTTATTAAAAGATTTAGTGCCTGAATATAAATCTAATAATTCAGTCTACGAGAAGTTAGATAATGATTTTTCATACACCCATTAATACACCAAACTACCCAAAAAGTGTCCTTGATAAGATTTGTAGATTAATTTATATTATAATTAAACTTAAGTTACTCTAATAATTTGAGTCTAAATCAAATTTTGATTAGGTGTTATTTTAGCTCAAATTATCATTAATTTTAACTATATTTTTTGGCCATGGGTCTTTGAATTTATGACCATTTCTCCATTCTATTATTTCTTCTTTAGTAAGAAAACAAGACTGTATTTTTTCAGTAAAATGAGTTACTTGATCTTCATCACCAATTATGGTTAGATCACAACATCTATCTCCAAATCGTCCAGGCTCATTTTCTAATTTTTCTTTTAGTAATTGCATCTCTTCTTCTAAAAGCCCATTATTCTGATCTTCAACTATAGCAGCTCTCCAGGTTCCAATTATTTCAAGGCTTATGCCTCCGGCAGCTTGATTCCATAAAAGTGATTGATGACCTCTACTCGCAAGCCAAAAAAAACCTTTACTACGATAAATTCTTTTATCAAGATAATTATGGCAAACTTCCCAGAGTCTTTCGGGATGAAATGGACGATCATCTTTTATTACTCTAGTTGCTATATTATATGGTCTATCAGAATTTTCTTCTGAATCTAAAATAGGTTCTAATTCTTGACACAACTTTTCAACATTATAATAATCATAGTCATCAATTTCGAATATAGACTCAATAAATAATTTGCCAAAAATTATTGGATTTATAGAAGCATACGGATTTATTTCTTGAATACGACTGATGATATTTTCTAGTTGATGATTATTGATTCTATCCGATTTTGTAAGAATTAAATGACTGCAAAATAAAATTTGCTCAATCAACAAGTTTATTGCGCCTCTTTTACTCTGAGACATGTTTTCCTTCAGATTAGGTATAAGCGTCTTTCCATTGTCATAGTCATGCGCAATCATAAGACTATCAACAAGGACAAGAACGCCTGTTAGATTTACGTTAGGGTGTTTTTTAAAATATTTTATTAGAGGCATTGGGTGACAACTTCCAGAAGTTTCAATTATTATCAGCTCTGGAGTTTTGTGAGCCAAAAGATTATTTATGGATTCATCTAGTTTTTCAATTCCCTTTTTACTACTTAGAACATGAGAAGATATTGATTCCATCATTTTTTCATCTCGCTCTACTATTGTTGTACGTGCAATCAATTCTCCATCAACATCAAGCTCGCTCATATCATTTACAATTGCACAAACAGATAAGTTCTTTTTATTTGATTGAGCTAAAAGACTCCTAAAAAGAGTTGTCTTACCAGAACCTAAAAACCCATTAAGAATAACAACAGGGGTTTTTTTCACAACGTTTTAATTGAATTCATATAAATTTTTAGCAAAAATATTTAAAAAACACTAATGCAACACTGTTGCGACAAAGTATTTTGAATTATATTTGTAACTATAAAAAAAACAAGAATTATGATAACAAAAGAGCAAGTAATAAAAGTTCAAAATGAATGGGGTGATGGCGTTGTGAAAATTGGGGAGTTAAAAAATTTAGGTTCTGATTGCGAATCTTATACTAATGATTTTCTTGACCGTCTCTACTCATTTGAAACAGGATCAGTTTTATTTAAACCAACTAAGTGTGAAGAAATACAATTCAGACCAAACAAATTATATGCTAGGTCTTATTTTATAGCTGGTGATGATAGAGCATGTTCTGAAGATAAAGGATTTGCCATAAATCCTTGGACAAAAGTCAGATTTGAAAATTCAAATTTTATTTTAGATGAAAATCGGGCTATTGCAATGGGTAATTATTTCTTCACTGATACATCAGGTAATGAAGCTAAAGTTGAGTATACATTTGGTTATAAATTAATTGATGGAAATTTAAAAATAGATG
>MDTC01243044.1_pt1 | contig 21210 bp, 19 predicted proteins | sample 811181 | NCBI WGS metagenome assembly MDTC01 (sample SAMN05326644, study PRJNA326480) | marine metagenome | isolation source: seawater | place: Pacific Ocean: North | collected 2011 | reverse complement strand
CAATCATCACCGCGGGAGGTTTGGCATTTATAGGTGCTGCCGCGGATGATTACCTACGCGCCTTTGACCTGAAAACCGGCGCGGAAGTCTGGAAAGGGAGACTTCCGGCTAGCGGGCAGGCAACGCCGATGACCTACATGCTGGACGGTAGGCAATATGTTGTTATCGCCGCTGGAGGATACCCAAGCGTAGGAACCACGCCAGAGGACTATGTTGTGGCCTTTTCACTCTAGCCAGACCTTGCATTACACTTCATCTGTGCCCCTGGAAGTCATGATCAGGTTCGCTGACCATCGAAAGTGCAGGCGCTAATTCGCATGATATCGTATTGAGATCACCACAACCAGATTATTTGATAACCTGGCGAATGAAATTTAGAAGAAGAGCAAAAAACCAGGAAATTCATCCACTCTAACGGTGACGGACGTATCAACCAGCAGAATTGAACACTTTTCTGCTGGTACTTTTATAACGACTACCCTCCGTGTACACTGGGGCCCAATTTGTATTGACGTGCACTGTGCACGCAAGGCTGAGACTTCATTTTTTATTCTACGGCCGAACGATAAGAGGAGCACTAATGTCTGATCCAAATCGACAACTGGCAATGGTCATTGATCTCAACAAGTGTATGGGCTGTCAGACATGCACTGTGTCCTGCAAGGTTCAATCGACTAACGATAAGGGCATGGATCATCAATGGTGGATGAAGGTTAACACCATGCCAGGCCGCGGCTACCCAAAAGACTGGGAGCAAATGGGCGGTGGTTATGATGCCGACGGCAACCTTGTTCAAGGTAAGCAACCTACCCAGGAAGACTATGGTGGCGCTCCTATGGAGTTTAACTATGATGAAGTGATCTATGGCCGCCAGGGGCAAGATGTCCACCTCGCCCCAAAGGAAAAGCCAACCTGGGGTCCCAACTGGAATGAAGACGTTGGCAGTGGAGAATGGCCGAATGCCTACTATTTCTACATGCCACGCATGTGTGGTAGTTGCAACAAACCGAGCTGCGCCCATGCCTGCCCTCACGATGCGATCAGCAAGCGCGACGAAGATGGCATTATCGAGATCAACCAGCGAGCCTGTGAAAGCTGCACTACCCAGGAATGTATGAGTGCCTGCCCGTATAAGGAGGTCTATCATAACCAGGTGACCATGTCGGCACAGAAATGTAACTGGTGCGCTCCGCGCGTCGACGAAGGTGTTGCACCTGCTTGTGTTCGCAGTTGTCCAGGACGAGCCATGTGGGTCGACTATCTTGATAATGAAGAAGGTGCCGTGCACAAGGTCGTTAAAAAATACGAAGCAGCTCTGCCGCTGCATCCCGAATATGGCACAGAACCGAATGTATTCTATGTGCCACCAATCGGCCCCGCGTGTTACAACGAGGACGGTACACTTGACGAGGAAACGCCGAGGGTACCTACGGAATATCTTGAGTCATTGTTTGGACCCAAAGTCCACGAGGCACTTGGTGTACTCAAATCTGAGATGGCCAAGCGGCGACAGGAGCCAAGAGAACCGTCCGAGCTTACCGATGCTCTGGTAGCAAAGCGCTATCCAGAACTGCTTGGAGAACTCAGCAACGACCCTGGAGGGGTTGAGGAGGTGAAGCCATGACTACTTTAGAGTTGCAAGCACCAGAGGCCGCGGCTGTGGGTAATCAGAGCAAACTCTACTCAATGCTCGCCCAGGCTTTCCGCTATCCGACGGGAGAACTCGGCCAACTGGCGCAGGAGATCGCGCAGGTGGCAGGAAATCTGAATTACAGCGTTAGCGTTCCCAGTGGCCTGGAAGCAGGCACCCTTGCAGAAGTTCAACAGGCTCATGTCGAGCTTTTTGAACTCGGGGGTCCCGATGGTCCACCAGCATTTATCTACGAAGGCGAGTACGGTGGAGGCCGCCTCGGTGTTATGGAAGACGTGCTGCGTTTCTATGACCACTTCGGGATAAGCCCAAGCCTCGATGAAGGGACTCGCGACCGACCGGATCACATCGCCAACGAGCTGGAGTTTATGCACATACTTTCGTTCCAGGAGGCAGCAGCCATTGAGAACGGCTCTAGCCCTGATGCCTACCGACAGGCTGCGCGGGATTTTCTGCGCTTCCACCTGGTGGACTTCACCAAGGCAATCGGAGATCGAACAGAACCCAAAGGTACGCCGCTCTATTCTGGAATCACTGCATTGGCTAGGGATCTATGCCAGCAGCACCTTCAGTCGCTGAGTTAAGAAAGAGCCAGACAAACAAATGAAATAAGCCCAGCAGGGCGCCAGCAGTTCATAAAGGAGATAACGAGGATGAAAGCCGAGCTAATAACGGAAGGTCTCAAGTTTGATGAAGGCTTGCAAGAAGTTGCAGAGTTCGACATCCACAATGTCCGTGCGAAGCCCATCGTGTGGGACTCGATTAACAAGATCACCCACGATGCGAACTGTGGCCAAAACCTCCAATGTGCTCTGAATGCATTCACCTGGAAAGGCGTTATTCTCCGGGAAGAGCAGACGGGTAATTACGGGGCACCAAACGACCCGGACTGTCCAGACCGAAACCCGCGTGGCTGCAACAAGGGGGTCTGCTGGTCTCACGCCATGTACGCGCCAGGCCGTGTCAAACACCCCTACAAGCGCGCCGGTGAGCGCGGTGAGGGGAAATGGGAGCGAGTTTCCTGGGACCAGGCAATAGATGAGATCGGTGGCCAAATGCTCGACACAATTGTTGAGCACGGACCTAAAAGTATTGTCAACGGCATGGGGCTTGAAGGAGGTAATGGTGGCATGGGAGCGACCATGGCCCTGGCAATGAATGCTGGTACGGCAACGATGCCACAAGTCAACACCGAGATCGGTGACGATCAGGACGGTGCACTCGAAATGTTTGGTAATGACAGCTTCGGTGATTCTACTGATAACTGGTATTACTCGGATATTCTCATTGTCTGGTGTGCCAACCCTTCCTACACACAAATGACAAACTATCACTACATCACGGAAGCCCGTTATAACGGTACCGAGGTTTGGGCTATTACTGCTGACTACAATCCATCCGCAATTGCATCAGATCTATGGGTATCGGTGAAACCGGGCTCAGATGCAGCGCTGGGTTTTGGCATGAGCCAGGTGATCATTGCAGAAGGTCTTTATGACAAGGCATTCATTCAGGAACAAACGGACCTGCCGCTGTTGCTGCGTTCGGACAATGGCAAATTTCTGGCCGAGTCAGACCTGAAAGAGGATGGTCGCGATTACATCTTCTATATGTTCGATGAGGCTACCAGTGAAATGGTGGAAGCGCCGCATAAGACACTGCTTCTGGAAGGTATCAACCCAGCTCTTGAAGGCAGCTGGAATCAAGAGACAATCGATGGCTCCGTGGAAGTTCGCCCCGTTTTTGCAAGGCTCAAGGAGATACTCGACCGCGACTTCACACCGGAGAAAGCATCGGAAGCGTGCGGCGTCCATGCTGATGTGATTCAGATGATGGCGCGCAAATTTGCAAAGGCCAATGGCGTCTGTCAGGCAAGCGCCACCTACGGCGTAGGCAAGTATTACCACGGCAACCTGATGCAACGTGGCATGTACTACACCTGGGTGCTCTGCGGGCATATCGGCCACAAGGGAACCGGCATTAATGCCATGAATGGTGTCCTGATGGTAGAGTCCGTGGCGGCTGATGGCGGTGGTGCACCACCTTTCATGCCGGAAGTAACCCCTGAAATGATGCAGGAGTGGGGCGAGCGTGGATTTTCTGAGTACCGTATTCGCAAAGAATTTTTTGGCCTGATGGAAGGAGAGTTCCTGAATTCAAGTGCACTCTTTTACTGGTTGCACGCGGGCCTCCTGGACTTGAGTAAAGATAACAACAGTTGGGATCCTGAGCTCAAACGACCTGTTGGAGAGTACTGGGATGAGGCTATCGACTCAGGCGAGCGCGGTGTATTTCCACCAGAAGGTTCAGACCCGAAGGTCCTGATCGTCGCAGGTGGTGATCCCGTCCGCAGGATCCGAGGCAATCAACATCTGATTGAAACGCTGATCCCGAAGCTAGACCTGATATTTGTTCAGGACGTGCGCTGGAACGCAACTTCGCGCTGGGCAGATTATGTGTTGCCCGCATCCGGTTATTACGAGCGCTCATCAGCACGTACCGTCACCGTGATCAATACACCCTTATCTCACCTCACGGTGAAGTCGGCTGAACCCCTGTATGAAAGCAAGAGTGACTATGGGATCGGCGTGTTGCTTCTTTGCAAGATTGCAGAGTTAGCGAGAGAAAGAGGGATTTCCATGGTAAAAGATCCCGTCACGGGTCGTGAATTCCAGGTAGATAATCTCGATGACAAGATCACATCCGGTGGCAAGTACACTGAGCATGACACCGAGGCCGTAGCTGCCGCAGCCTACAATAATGCCACCAACATAGAGTTAGCAGATTGGGAAGCTGCCAAAAAGCAGGGCTGGTCCGCGTTCACAGGCCTAGGCTCGTCCGGCACCTCACTTGAGTTCGCTGGCGAGGTTGAAGTGGGTGAACCCTGGATTCCGCTAACACTGCACACGGATAAGAAGGAACCCTGGACCACCAGGACCGGACGTATCCAGTTCTACATTGACCATGACTGGTTCATCGAACTCGGTGAAGACTTTGCAATTCACAAAGATTCGATTAAGGCTGGTGGCGACTATCCCATCCAGTTAACTGGTGGACACGCCCGTCACAGCATTCACTCCACCTGGTCGGATAACGCCATCCTGCTGCAACTTCAGCGCGGAGAACCGCTCATGTGGATGAACAACAAGGATGCTGCTGATCGCGGCATAGAAGACGGCGATCAGGTGCAGGTCAGCAATGATGTTGGTGATTTTGAGATCCAGGCGATCTTGTCAGCGGCAGTCATACCAGGACAGGCGATCATCTATCACCACTGGACTAACATGCAGCATAAGAACTGGAAGCAGTACCAGGAGGTTATGCCAACGCCGTTCAACCCCGTTGAAATGGCACCGGTTACCTACAATGATCACCCGAACCTGCACCGTGGTATGTGGTCCGGTGAACCAGGCTTTAATGACCGGGATACCAGGATAGAAATAAGCAAAGTTTCCTAGGCACTTTAGCTCCACAGATAACAGCGGTAGGTCAGCCCTTGGCAGACTTACCGCTGTTTGATAGTGCCCCCAATAGACTCAAGTCCTACCATGGTTGATACCAGCATCCCGTTCTAACCCCTGGAAATGGAAAAGTTATCCATCGCAAACGGTATCGTTATGGCGCCCATGGCGCGTAACTATTCACCCGACTATGCCACAGACCAAAAAGTCGCTGAGTATTACGCGCGACGAGCTTCCGGAGGGGCGGGGCTGATCATCTTCGAAGCAAATTTTATTGACCATCCGTTTTTCAATGGCTACAAGAAGCAGCCAGCAATTCATGGGCAGGCGCCACTAGATGGGCATAAGGAAGTAACTAGGATGGTCCATGAAGAAAACGGCAAGATATTCTGTCAACTGTGGCATATGGGGGCGGAAAGGCCGGTGGGAGGCATCCCAAATCCTGATCTCCCAGCCCTGAGTGCATCTGGGTATCGTGATACTGAAACAATCAACGGGCGGGCGCTGGAGCTCACTGAAATTTCTGAGATTCAGTCTTCATATGCCCGAGCAGCAGCTAATGCCAGTGATGTGGGGTACGATGGTGTCGAAATCCACGGTGCCCACGGCTATATGATCGATGGTTTCCTCTGGGATGTGACGAACAGGCAGCAACTGTTCGATTGAGGCCCATCTTATGACCACACTTGCGATGCTGGTTGCAATAGTACCGCTATTGATCGCAACCGGACCTGGTGCGGTAAGTCGATTTCAAATTGGGCTTGTAATAGCGACGGGGCTGGGTATCGGAACGCTTTTTACGCTCTTTGTCGTTCCAGCATTTTATGTACTGCTCGCTCGAGACATAAGTGCCGAAACCTAATGAATCTCCACTCAAGCTACTGGAGCCTTGTCATCGAACCTGAGAAAATTACACCCTATAAGCATTTCTAAAGCCGCCTAAGGAGATTGTAAAAGCATGTTGTTTACCGAGGAGCACAATGAAATCCGCAGAACCGTCGCTAGCTTCGTTGAGAAGGAGGTCAACCCTTTCGTTGATCAGTGGGAAGAGGAGGGGATTTTTCCCGCCCATGAGGTATTTCAAAAAGCCGGCAAGCTTGGCCTGCTGGGCATTAGCAAACCAGTAGAGTTTGGTGGTATGGGGCTGGACTACAGCTATTCGATGGCCGCAATGGAGGAGTGGGGGCTCGTTACCTGTGGTTCTATACCCATGGCCGTAGGCGTGCAGACGGACATGGCAACGCCCGCGCTAGCGCGTTTTGGCTCAGATGAACTGCGTCGCCAGTTTCTCGTTCCTGCCATAACCGGGGACATGGTGACGAGTATTGGTGTCAGCGAACCCCACGCTGGCTCAGACGTCGCCGCCATTAAAACTAATGCGCGAAAGAAGGGTGGTGACTACGTCATCAACGGCAGCAAGATGTGGATCACCAACTCCACCCAGGCGGATTACATAGTCGTTCTTGCCAATACATCCGATGAGCAGAAGCATAAGAACAAGTCGCTGATTGTAGTGCCCACGGACACCCCTGGATTTTCAACTTCAGAGCGGCTAAACAAACTTGGTATGAGAAGCTCAGACACAGCACAACTTTTTTTTGATGATGTCGTTGTGCCACAGTCCCATCGCATAGGCGAAGAGGGCAACGGTTTCCAGATGCAAATGATGCAATTCCAGGAGGAGCGTCTGGCGGGTGCTGTCATGACCATCAAGGGGCTGGAGCAGTGCATTAACAATACCATCAATTACACGAGCCAAAGAGAAGCATTTGGCAAGTCGTTAATCGAGAATCAGATTGTCCATATGCGGTTGGCGGAAATGCAGATGGAAATTGAGGCCTTGCGTGCTCTTTGCTACCAGGGTTGTGAGTTATATGTGGGTGGTGGGGACCCAACACTGCTTACTTCCTACGCTAAATTGAAAGCCGGGCAACTTACCCGCAGAATCCCCAGCGACTGTCTGCAGTTCTGGGGAGGCATGGGTTATATGTGGGACAACCCCGTCAGCCGATCTATGCGAGACCTGCGCCTTACTTCCATAGGTGGTGGTGCCGACGAGGTGATGCTGGGGATTATCGGAAAGCGGTTAGGTCTTGGTACTGAACGCTAATAATGAAAACAACGCTTTTACGGAAGATTAAACCTCGTGTTTAGGTATCATGAATCACTGAAAGATGCCCAGCCTCGCCCCCTGTGGCATGACCCGGAAATCATGCCAGCGAAGATGTCTGAGCTAGCTTCCGACACAACATGTGAGCTGCTGATAGTCGGCGGAGGATTTACCGGCCTTTGGGCTGCGATGCAAGCCAAAGAACATAACCCTGATATCGATATTATTCTAGTTGAAAGGACCTTCATCGGCGACGGGGCATCTGGCCGGAATGGCGGTTTTCTAAGCACCAGCCTTGCCCATGGTGAAGCCAACATAGAGGCGCAATTCCCAGGAGAAGAAGATCAATTGGAACTGCTGGGCCGACAGAATATGGAGGCATTCCTTGCGACGCTGGAAAAATACGGCATCGATGCTGAGTATGAAAAAACTGGTGAAACAACAGTAGCACTGGATGTTGAATCAGCTGAAAGACTTCACCATGAGTATTTGAACTACGAGGGTGAAAGCGATGACATTGTTTGGTTCGACAGGCAAGCAATACGCGAGCAGGCTAACTCTCCAACATTCTTCGCAGGACTTTTGCATAGAGGTGGTCAGGACGGGGTGATACACCCAGGGCGACTTTGCTGGGGCTTAAAGAAGGTACTAATAGACAATTTTGGAGTACGCATCTTTGAGGATACTGAATTACTCAACATTACACCTGATGGTCAGGATGTAATGGAAACGACTTGCTCAGGCGGTGTAATACGCAGCAAGAAGGTTTTGTTGGCGACCAACGCCTTTACCAGCAAGATATTCAGAATCAGAAATTCTGTGGTGCCCATCTGGGATTATCAGATTTGTACTGAACCATTGACTGACACTCAACTGGATAAAATAAATTGGGGGAAGCCTGGTTCTCGCCATGCGTTTAGTGACGACATAAATATGTTCCATTACTTTCGACTGACGAAGGATAACCGCATTACCTGGGGTGGCGGTGGTGCGGTTCGATACTACTTCAATCGTGGTATCGACATGAAACTAAACGATGCAGAAGCGCAGTACGACCAGCTAGCAACCGAGTTTTTTGAAATGTTTCCGCAACTTGAAAATGATGTGAAGTTCTCCCACAAGTGGGGGGGAATTATTGCCACTTCAACGTGCTTTTGCATGGTACCAGGCGTTGCATACGGCGGGCGATTAGCATGGTCGGTGGGCTACACGGGTCACGGCGTCGGCGCATCACGATTCGGCGCACGGATTGGCCTCGAATTGCTTGGCTACAATCCGACCGATGTTATCAAAATGAAATTTGTGACCAAGAGGGCTTTACCCTGGCCGCCGGAACCACTTCGCTGGCTCGGCATACATTTTACTCAACGTGCACTGCTCAAGGCAGACGAGCAGGGTGGTAAGCGCGGGCTCTGGTTAAAATTTCTGGATATGATCGGATTGGGATTTACCTGCTAAGCCAATCTCATGACTCGGCCAGTGCAAATTTGTGCCCTGCATGGCACGTCGCTATAGTAGACTTAAAGATTAACAAGAAATAATTTTCCATGAAATCAGGCGCCTTTTTCCCAAATCGACCCCTACCCACACTTTATGCCATGTCAGCGGATGACATCCCGCTGTATTTCGACATGGATGATCTAACAGAGAAACAGAAAGCCGATCAGTTTGAACAAAACCAGTTAATGGCCATGCTCCAGGTATCGCTGCTGTCTATTAGTAAGCCTGAAGACTATGTGGGTATGTTCGAGGCGTTCACCGAATCACCCTGGCGTGATTTCCTGGTGCGCCATCATCAACTGATGAGCCAGGTCGGTGTACCCATGGTGCCGCTGGAGCATACCCTCTATGCCCCCATGGATACCTTTTATGAAACCCTGGCTGCTGACCTGCCGCCAGTTGAACTAGTCACTTTTCTTATGATGAGCCGTTCGAACGAGGTAATTCATAAGGACCAGGGTGCCATCGATCAGATGCTTAAATTGAATTCAAAATTTCATTTTGCTGAAAATGCACCCACTTTTGGCATCCCGGTTCCTGACACTATTGTCGCGACGCAACCCCTTGCTAATAATGAACTGGCCGAACTTTTTTTTGCCAAGCATGAAAATCAAATCATTGTAAAGATGACGGGTCAGCCCGGCGCAAGGAATGTTAAAACAGTGAACAGTGTTAGCGAGGCTGCTGAGTTTCTTAAAGACTATCGTGATGAAGACCCGGTACTGGTGCAACAACGCCTGCCCCTTGACCAGTACGTGGAATGGACAATCGATCTTCTTTTAACAGACACCAGTATCGAGGTGGATAACGTTCGCAGAATTCTGGTTGCCGAAGGACTTTGGATTGGGAATCACATACCTGCTGAGATGCCTCTGACAACTGAACAGCAGGCAACCCTCATAAACGTGGGCGAATATGTCCGCAGCCATGGAATCGGCACTTCGGTAGGTGAGAATATCGGCATCGATTTTTTCATTGGACCGGACGAAGAAATAGTGGTCACCGAGATCAACCCCCGCTGGACCGCCGGCCTCTTTCCCAGCGAAGCCCTGAAGCGAACAAATCGGGATGCCAGGGATGCGGTCGCCTATTTCGAGCTCGTTCACCATGACCAATATAGCGACTTTCTCGACTTCATCAGCGAGCTATTACCGGGTGAAAGTACTCGTGACTATTCGATTTTTCCCCTAGGTTTTTCACCGTTCAAACTGGAGATTGAAGGTACGCCCCATGTATATTGCTGGCTAATTATTATGGGCGATTTTCCAGCGTACAGAAATGATGCCAGGGACCTGTTGGGCGCAGGTAGTTTGCCGAACGGAAATTTAATTCCTCTTTAACCAGCAATCACTGACATGCCTGACACCGCAAGATCATGCCTTCAAGAAACCTTCAATGCGTTTTCTGCCTTCAGGTGAGGGCGCGATTGTACCGCCCTCATGGTAGCCCGCTTCAAGGTCAAGGCCTGTGTCCAGATCAAGATTCATGGACTGGTTGATCAGTTTTTTGGTGATACTGATTGTCTCAGGAATATTCTCAAGTATCTGCTTCGCCATATCACGAGCTTCTTCCAAAAGTTTGTCGTGGGGAACGACCCTGTTCACAATCCCAAGTTGCTCCGCTTCCTCGGCGGAGAGTCTTTTGCAGGTAAACAGCAACTCCTTCGCCTTCCGGACACCGATGAGTTTTGGCAATCGCTGAGTCTGTCCACCCCCCGGAACAACGCCGAAGCGCATATGTGTATCTCCGAAAACCGCCTTCTCCGACGCAATGATAATGTCTGCACACATGGCGAGTTCAAAGGAACCGGTAAAGCAGAAACCGTTGACAGCAGCAATGACCGGCTTACTCAGATTTTCGAGTGCTCTGTACCGGGGCCCACCAGGAAATTCAGTCCCTGACAGAACACCTTGTAGTTCTCTCCCTGCTGAAAATGCTCTCCCCGCACCGGTAAGTATCACCACCTGTACCGAATCATCCTGTTCAATTTCACCACATACTTCGACGAGCTCATCCAACAGCTGTTCATTTACAGCGTTCATTGGGGGCCGGTTCAAAGTGACAGTCGCAATCCCACCCTGTGTTTCCAAGAGTAATGTATCCACTTATATCTCCTTATATTTTGTCGTTTATGCGCAACCTGATCGTGTTTATTGAATTCCCTTAGCGATACAACTTTCAACAAATTGTATCGCCCCAAGGCCACGAATTTTTTCAGGCTGGATTTAGCGTGTTCTGTGCACTGGCGAAACGAGTAAGATCCAGAGTTGCTCTGACTTCTTTCCCCACCTCCATTTCCATGTCATCCACAGGGATTCCTGTTGAATCTGCTATTCGAACCATTCTCTGGAAATTTGCCGCAACACCGGCGGCATCAACCACGACTTCTGCACCTCCAACATCCAGCAGTCTCTTTCGTGAATCAGCAAGGTCTTCAGTTTTCCTGTAAGCAATAGCATCGGCAAAGGCTACCAGCTCTGCGCCACAATCGATGCCAACTGCAGCGCTTGCAGCGTTTCCATTGATACCCTGAAGATCAATTTCAGTTTCTGTTGTTAGAGCGCTCACACGGAGCATCGTGGCATGAGCACTGGTTCAGTAGTAGCATTCATTGATCGCGGCCACCCGCCCCGCAACAAGTTCCATCTGCATGCGGTTGATACTGCGATTGTCGTCTTGGACGAAATTAGTCATGCGATGAAAGGATAGATACTGCGCAGCAGCAATTTCCCGCCAATCTCGAAGTGCATCTGGAACCAGGGTTAGCGCACGAATAACATTTGCTCCACGGCTTCCTTCCCACAGGTCCGACTCGTTGCCAACGGCACCATCAGGGGGTACGGTTGGTACGAACCCCATATCTTCAGAAATACGCGCAGGGCGGTATCGGCTTACCTCACCTGGCATGGGTTCGGGCAGAGGTTCAAGGTCAAGACCTAATGCGCGGTGAAATTCATCAATACTAAATACGGCCACGACAATACCAACGAGCTCTACATACGCTTCTTTGCTGAGCCCAGAATCGCTGTTATTTTCTATCCAGGCACGGGTGATTCGACCCTGATCAGTAATAATGTGGTGAGCTGCATCTACGGCAGTGGCTGGCAACTTGCCATCATGACTATGCTCACCCTTGAAGGTATAGGGTGATAATTCAGACTTCCTGTCAATGCAAAACTGGCATTTCAAGGCACTACGGGATTCCTGTGCAATGGCGACCCGCTCATCACCTGTCCACCAACTGCCGGGAGATGCTAGGCGCTGCCAGAAATTTCGATAGGCCTGCGGGATATCATCCCGGATCGGGTAGGGTGATTGTGCAAAAGAAAATGCCTCCATCAGTAATACCTCCAAAAAAGAACACCCGAACCCTAACCTGACGGGACTTTTACATGCAAGTCTGGAAGCATTCCAGGCCCTAGGCTGAACTCAGGTATTGCGATTGAGGTAAACTGAAGAGAAACCCGGTGACATCAAGGTTTCTTGGCTCTTCCTAGACCTCGAGTTCACCAATCGCCCGGTGGGCCTGATCAATAGCTGACTGCATCATCGTACTGGCGCCAGCATCTGAATTGGCGATGGCGATACGGCCATGCCGCTGTCGGCCGATGATATGCGGGTATGCACCGTCGGCAAATTTATGATCAAAATCACTGTACCAGTTCGAATAAGCATGCCCCCAACGATTCACTGTAATGGCTTCAATATCCTCAGCAGCATCAAAACCAGCACTGGATAACATGCCGGAAAGCTGGGACCGAATTTCTCGCTCAATACTTTCAAAGGAAGTTGAGAATAACTCGTGGCGGCCAGCACGTATCTGATCTCGCATTGGGGCCATGGGATCATCGCCCTTTGGAAATCGCTCCATGTGAACAACGATCGGCTGATCTGGACCTTGAGAGTGCTTGTAGTCGCCGATGCTCACGGGGAAATCGAGAAAGGCCACGCTGTGATAAGCCCCTGGCGCCGAAACACAACCTATGCCCAGCTTCTTCCATGCACGCCAGTTATTCAGCAGCACGTTGGTGTAAATAATCGGTGTTTTATCCGCCTTTGCCAGGGCATTCCGCTGTTCTTCCGGAAGGCTTGGACAAAGGTGGCGAATCATCGCGTTGTAGCCCGCCAGGACGCAGGAACGACCCCAAACTCGATTTGCCTGCCCGTTTCGAACGTATGTAATGCCCACTCTTTTTGCGGATTGATGCGGCCCGTCGTTCTCGACCCGAACTGCGGTACTCTGCAACCGCAGCCGTACGCTTGAACTCGGCTCATCGAGCCGGTCATAGTCGAAGCGAGCTGTAACGATATCTTCCATGCTGGAGCCGGCGGCAACCCCTGGAATCAGCTTTCGCACCAGCAAACGTGCTACTGAGGCATTGCCATCGGGGAAATGATAGATATAGGGTTCATCCAGTACAGAGTAGTCGGTGAGGGCGGTGGCCCTGAGCCCCGGTAGACCCATGTAGCCCATCAGGCCAAGCGCGGAATTGATTTCTATGCTGCCACCCGCATCGGAGGTCAACCCCTGAAGGAGTTTGAAAACCTCAGGATCCGTTACACCGGCATGCTTGCTGAGAAAGTCTCGATAACTGATTTGTCTTAAATATTTCTTTTGCTCTGCAGCCGGAATCCCCGTGAGCCGGTCCTCGTTAAACTCAAGCAAACGTAACATCTCGAACCTGGCTTTTGCTCCCAGTGGCATCTGTGCCACAGCTGCTTGTGCGGACAATTGGCTCTTTAGCAGGGGAAGGAAGGCGGAATAGTCGGAGACCGGGTAAGGGACAACACGATCCACACCGTAGGATGAACGGTCAAAGAACACGCCATCCGATAGTCCATGCCTGTGGTAGAACTGCTGATCGAAGTACTCCCCAAGGCGCTGTGTATCGATACCAAGATCCCTCAATAGGTTGATTGACTCCTTGCTATAACCACCGGGTTCCTGAAGACTCTGACTTCCTCCATGGCCCAGGAATATGCGATCACCCAACTGAAATTCGTTACGTTTGGCGTGGCCACCAAAATCGTCGTGGTTGTCCAGGATGAGGATACGTGCCTCTGGATGCCCCTTGCGATAGAAATGTGCCGCCGCCAGCCCGCTGATTCCCGCACCCGCGACGACGAGGTCATAATCTTCTGAGCCGTCTTCCTGTACTGGTCCCCAGTCAGTTCTAGCTTCCCGGCCCAGTTGATGAGCGACCTCAAATGACCCCACATGGCTTCCACGCATCCCCGTGCGTAGTGGCGGATAGACGCCTCCTTTACCAGCCATATTTGCATCAAGGCCGTCGGCTCCGAAGTGCTCCTGCCCAGGTATCATTGAGCTTAATGACGCTACCGCAACTCCGTTCAGGAAGTCACGGCGCTTTATGGGTCGGCCCATTCCTAGTTCTTTGTCTCTAGTCTCCATGGATATACGTTTTTATCCCTCACTACTGTAGAGTAAAGTATAGGCATTACTCAGGGCTTATAGTAGGACTGCTGTTCGCTAATTCGACAAGATTGCGTCTGTTTTACGATATTTTAAAATTGTCTACTCCGGCGGCATTTCACCCTGATATCTGTAACACAACCGCTGCTATAAAGCGGTAAACTGAGACATGACCCAAGCGCCAACCCGACTGAGCAAATTCAAGCTGTTTTGCTATGGCATTACGGATATGCCCTTGCATTTCTGCTTAACGCCGGTGCTGATTTTTGTCCCCAAGTACTATACGGCAGAGCTGGGCATCAGCTTGATTCTCGTCGGTAACATGTTCCTGTTCGCCCGGGTCATGGATGTATTTACGGACCCCCTGGTCGGTTATTGGTCAGACCGAACACGTACTCCATGGGGCAGGCGCCGCCCCTGGATCGTCGCAGGAACGCCAATCATGGTTGTTTGTTTCTACTTCCTATTTCTGCCGCCTGACGATGCAGGAGCCGGCTATTTGTTCATCTGCATTATGGGATTGTATCTGGCGCTTACCATGATACTTATTCCTTACTATTCCTGGGCCGCTGAACTCTCTCCCGACTACAGTGAGCGCTCTCGAATCACTGGATGGCGATCCGCTATTGGCATATTCGGAAATATCGCGGCCCAGGGTGTACCCATCATATTTCTGGTCTTTTTTGATTATGGCGGTGACAAGGCAGTTATGACGATCCTTGGCATCATGATGCTCATCACGTTACCCCTAGGCGTACTCCTGACCATTACGCAGGTACCGGAAACCACGGACTATATTGATTCCGAAACACCTATTTGGAAGGGCCTGAAGCTGATGTGGAAGAACGGGCCGTTCAAGCGTCTTATTATGGCATTTATGGTCGGCTCTACTGCCTTCAACATCACGACACCACTGTACTCATTCTTTGTCGGCTATGTGCTGGGCGCACCAACAATGACGGTTGTCATGCTGGCGTTTTTCTACACGTCCAATTTGATAGGTGTACCATTCTGGGTTCGCCTCTCAAATTACATTGGCAAGCATCGGGCCTACTCAGCCAGCTTCATTCTGATTGGCTGTGCCCACCCACTCTATATATTCCACGGTTTTGGTGATTTTTGGTGGATGATTCCGATAACTGTCTTGTCTGGCTTTGCAGGAGGTGCCTTTGCTGCCTTACCCAATTCCATGAAGGCAGATGTTATAGACCTGGACACCATGCTAAGCGGCGATAATAGAGCCGCTTCTTTCTTCGCCGCCTGGTCCTTTACCGCAAAAATGTCAGCGGCAGTGGGCGGCTGGATTTCCCTGAATGTCCTGGGCCTCATTGGCTTTGTTCCACAACTTGGTGGCGAGAATTCATACGAAAACATGCTGGGCTTGCGGATACTATTTACGCTACCACCCGCCATATTGTTTTTTGCTGCCGCCGCCATCGTATGGAATTATCCGATCACCAGAGAACGCCACGCTCGTATGCGTGAATCGATACTGCGTCGCAACACGAGGCGTGACAAGAGTACTCAGACAACAGGCATTTAGATAGATACCTGGTAACGCAATAGAACTAAGTCTCGTCGCCAAGGACCCAGTAATCAGGTAAAAGCGACGAGCTATTTTTTGTATCTGCTTGAATTAGACTAAATCCTGCTGGCTTTCCATCGCACAGCTGCCAGAATAGCGGCTCAGCGAAATAAGGCCCAGTTTTGAAACAACCACCATTTTCTACCCTAGCACTGCACCCAGCCTTGCTGGAAAACCTCGCATCCATGAATTATCAGGCTATGACGCCAATCCAGGAGAAAAGCCTGCCCCTGATCATTGAAGGCAAGGATGTCATCGGTCAGGCAAAAACCGGATCAGGTAAAACTGCAGCGTTCGGCCTCGGGTTGCTCAATAAGCTGAACGTCAAACAGTTTCGGGTGCAGTCCATCGTACTTTGCCCAACCCGAGAACTCGCAGACCAGGTCGCTAAAGAAATAAGGTCACTTGCCCGCAGGGTTCATAATATCAAGGTGTTGACACTCTGCGGCGGTGTTACCTTCGGGCCGCAGAAAGGTTCACTGGAACATGGCGCCCACATAGTAGTGGGTACACCAGGCCGAATTGAAGAGCACCTCAGGAAAAAGAACCTCAGTCTGGAGCACGTGACCACCTTCATTCTTGATGAGGCCGACCGCATGCTGGATATGGGCTTTCATGATGCCATTGACAAGATCAACGGCTACCTGCCTGACAGGCGCCAGACCTTGCTGTTCAGCGCCACATTCCCCGGCGACATAGAACACCTGTCAAAACGCCTTATGAGAAGGCCAACGCGTGTCGAAGTAGATTCGCACCATGACACAACCAGCATTCAACAAATTCTCTACGAGATCCCAGAAAAAGGTGCCCGATCCGAGGCGCTGCTGGCGTTGCTGCAACACCATCAGCCGGTGTCTTCCCTGGTGTTCTGCAATACGAAACTATTGACTGAAGAAGTTGCGGCGACCCTTCGCGAAAGCGGGTTTATGGCACTTGCGATTCACGGTGATCTGGAGCAAAGAGATCGTGACTATCGCCTGGTTCAATTTGCCAATAAAAGCCTGACGGTACTGGTCGCGACTGACGTTGCTGCGCGTGGGCTTGATATCGATTCGCTTGACCTGGTGGTCAACTTTCACCTAACAAGAGACCCAGAGGTGCATACCCACCGTATTGGACGCACGGGGCGTGCTGGTGCTGCAGGGATTGCCTGCTCACTCTACCATGCAAGTGAGGCTTACAAGCTGGAGCTGATCGAGGGCTATACCGGTCAAGTGCTGGAGCGACTACCTTTGCCGCAACTATCGCCGGCTCACCGCCCCCAATTGGCACCCATGGTGACTTTGCAGATAGACGGGGGAAGGAAACAGAAAATCAGGCCCGGTGATATTCTAGGCGCCCTTACTGGAGAAAATGGTATCGCCGGCAGTCAGGTGGGCAAAATCAACATCTTTGAACAATCTGCTAGCGTCGCCGTGGAGCGTGAGGCTGCCAAGAAGGGGTTGGCCATCCTGAGAGAAGGAAAATTGAAGGGCAGGTCCTTTAGAGCTCGCAAGATAGGGATACCAAAGTGAATAGCGGTAACAAGGATGCTGGCATTTTTGTCGACGTTCAGAATATCTACTACACGACACAACAGGTATACCAGCGCAAGTTCAACTATCGCGAGTTGTGGAGTCGCCTTGACCAGGAATTCAATATTGTTAAAGCCAATGCCTACGCCATTCATCGAGGTGATGATCAGCAGCTCAAATTCCAAAATGCACTAAAGACGATTGGTTTTACTGTGAAGCTTAAACCCTACATACAACGTAGAGACGGATCAGCAAAAGGGGATTGGGACGTCGGAATTACAATAGATGTACTTGAATCAGCTCAAAACCTTGACACCATCATCTTATTGTCGGGGGATGGAGACTTTGACATGCTGCTCGAAAAAGTGAAATCCAGATATGAAGTCGCAACCCATGTTTATGGCGTCCCTGGGCTGACCTCAAACTCTCTGATTGATTCCGCCACGTTTTTTCAGCCTATTACGGAGGAGTTGCTTATCTAGTTCACCTCTCCCGAAAAAATAGAGCAGAGTAGGCTTATTATCACGCGGATCCCTTATAGAGGACATCCATAACCAGCTGTGTGTCATTGTACTCGGTAAATTCAGTTATCTCTCCGTTGATTATTTTCCATAAATGGCAATATGTATTGCAATAACGGTCGCCATTCTTAGTCAACGAATCGCCAAGGGCCTCCATTACAACCCAGTCACCGGCCGGGATCATATTTGTGACCTTCAGCACAACCATTTCCTCTAGCTGCCCGGCAACCGAGTTAAATATTTCGACGAATTCATCTTTTCCCCGGACCCGCTTTGAAACAGGTGTCGAACCCGGCATCCAGAATTTAATGTCGTCAGAGAAGAGGGCGAGTAATGCATCACCGTCCCCTCTATTGATGGCATCAACCGCCTGTTCGACAATCTTGACGTTTTTCTCATTCAGTTCCTGAAGCGAACCTTTGTCTCCCATTCTATAACTCCTTACTGGTTGGCATTTATTTACATCGTTCCAAATTGGACCCCATATATGTCCAGTTTCACCCTGTCCTGTTCACCAGCTATGGGAATGCCTCACTTCAGGCTCCCGCTTATTTCACTGGTTGGGCAGGAGCAAAGCCTGGGCGTTTGCTATACTCGCGTGCCTGGATGGAAGCAAATACTAGCAGGGTAGGTGGCAGTCGTTCTACCTACCATATTGTTCAGGAAAAGGAAGGGACGATGGTTGAAGCCACGTCTCTGAACTTTAGTTCTTTTGAATACATACCAGGATTAGATTTTTGAACACTATTCGTAAAAAGAGAATCGAGCCAGCTACGGCTGGTGATGAGATTCCATTTTACAAACCTGGCATGTTTGTCTCTCTTCAATTTGCTGATTTCAGGCGACTTTGGCTATCAAACCTGGCGGCTTCCTTTGCAATGCAAATGCAAGCGGTGGCACGTGGCTGGCTGATTTATGACATGACCAGCTCTGCTTTGGCGCTGACCTGGGTCATGTTGTCCTTCATGATGCCATTTTTTGTATTTTCCTTGGCGGGGGGCGTTATCGCGGATCGACTGCAGAAAAAGTCGATTATGCTCTACTCCCAGATATTGAACATGATTGCGACCATATTTCTGGCTCAGATTATCTACTCGGGGAATGTAACCTTCTGGCATTTTATATTCTTCGGAATATTCAACGGAACCGTCCTGGCCTTCAGTTGGCCTGCAAGAAGCTCCATGGTGCCGGAAGTTGTCGGTACTGATACACTGGTCAATGCCATGGCGCTACAGAGCGCAACCCTGAACCTCTCACGAATCCTTGGTCCCGCGCTAGCAGGGGGAATGATCGCTTTCACCGCCAGGGTAGCGCCCGAATCAAGCCACGGCGTTGGTTTGGTGTTTTATATCATCGCTGGACTCTACGCACTGGCCGCAATTTCAGTTTACACACTCAACTACCGAGGTAAACCGGCACAGCGAGACGCGAGTTCTCCCTTCGAGGATATAAAGGAAGGTTTTCGCTATATGCGAGATGAAAAGCTGATCGTTGGTATTCTTCTATTGGGCTTTATACCCCTTATGTTTGGTTTCGCACCATCCTTTCTGCTGCCCGCCTTTAACCAGGATGTAATAGAAGGGGGTCCGGATGACCTTGGGATGCTGATGGCAGGTATGGGCGTTGGTGCACTAGTCGGCTCTCTGTTACTCGCTCGCCTTGGGGATGTCGGCAACAAGGGTCGACTTCTGTTTGGGACCGCTTATTGCTGGGCCATTTCAATTATTGCTTTTTCCCTAACGGATCAGATATGGGTGGCGATGGTGGTTGGCGCAGTGACAGGATTGTTTGGGGCAATCTTTGGCGCCATGAACATGAGCATTTTGCAGATGTCCATCAAGCCGGAAATTCGGGGCAGGGTGATGAGCATTATGATGATGACGCATGGTTTGATGCCACTTGGCATAATCCCGGTCAGTGCCGCGGCGGAATTTATAGGCATTGATGTGGCCATTATGATCAGTGCGCTGCTGCTGGCGCTGAGCACTTTCCTGTTGGGTATCATCTATCCTGAGTTACGGCGCATTGACAGAGGTCACAGCAGCTAGGCCGGGACTACCGGCATCACATTTCCAATTGCTCTGCCTGACCCCATTTTTATTAACTTCACTGCGACCATTCTTCTGTCAGGCACAGGATTCGATGGTTTTCGAAGAACGTAAGACTAAACTTTCACTTTATAAAGAAACCATCAAAGTTCTATTGCTTGCCCGTATACCGTTCTGGCTGACGTCGAAGCTGGGATTGTAGAACGATAGACGGACAAAACGGGCGGTATGAAAATTTGGAGGCTGGGGTCGGAATTGAACCGGCGTAAACGGTGTTGCAGACCGCGGCATAACCACTCTGCCACCCAGCCTGGGTGAAGAAGGGCGCAGTCTATCGGATTTTCTCAACTATTACACGATTGCGAAGCATTTCAGCAAGTTCAAAGTGAACAAAAATCTGAAAGTGACGTTTCCGGAAGAAGACGCGAGAGAATTCTGTTAACCACATCAGCAGCTTGCTGAGCAGAAAGACCCTGATCACTGCGAAGCTGATTCCACATGTCGAAGCTAAGAACGGCCTGCAGCGCTTCTATGAGGGGTCCGTCTTCCAGCAGGAAGGGCGGCAGCACTGACATGAGCCTCTCACGTTCATCTCGTACAATCTCGAGATGGCGGGTTTGTAAAATATCAGATCTGAATTTTAGGATATCAGCGGCAACGCGATAGGGCATGATAACTTCGTACACCCGCAATCTGCGTTCCACCAGTTGTGCAAAATTACGCCACCACTCTTCGTGACCTAATGCCTTGTTAACGATTGGAGCAACCTGCTCACTAATGGCGACGGACATCTCCGCATACAGGCTTTCCATATCCTTGAATCGCCTGAATACGGTCCGCAGACCTACATTTGCCCTTTGAGCGACCTCTTCAGCAGTGGGGGCAATATTCCCCTCACGCACCAGTTCCAGCATCGCTGAAACAATCCTGCGTTTGCTGTCCCGGCTCCGTAATCGTCTGCCGTCGGTCGTATCGATCAAGGTTTCCTGTTTCGACATGCCAGATGCCAACTCATAGTTATTGTGACACTCTAAGTGTCAAAATATATTATCGCCCTCTGGTTAGAGGATGTCTAATTACCGTAAACCTGCGACAATTTCATTTAGCAAGTCGGAAATAATGTACCGTACAGGTCCTACGAGCAGAGAAGCCTAAATGCCGGAACCGAGTCAACGACCTAGCCCTCTCGAAGAATTGCTCGATCTGCTTGACCTGGAGACCATAGAACAAGATATTTTTCGCGGTTATCATCCAAAATCACGGACCAAGCGCCTGTTTGGTGGTCAGATCATTGCCCAGGCGCTCATTGCTGCCTGCCGCACGGTAGCGGAAGACAGGCTCCCGCACTCTCTTCACGCCTATTTCCTGAGGCCAGGAGACCCAACT
>MDTC01194603.1_pt1 | contig 21210 bp, 13 predicted proteins | sample 811181 | NCBI WGS metagenome assembly MDTC01 (sample SAMN05326644, study PRJNA326480) | marine metagenome | isolation source: seawater | place: Pacific Ocean: North | collected 2011 | reverse complement strand
TTTCCTGAACCCAGTCCTGGCGCGGGTTTGCGCCGAAACCCTTGTAGCCATTGGGCGCGATATCGCTTGATATCCCCTGAAGCGTCTCCGAGGTATCCGAGGCATCCGGCGCTTTAGGGACCATTTTGGGGACCATTATTGTCACCGCCTGATCGACGGTTTCCCGCGAAACTCCGCCGTTACCGGCGTAGAGTTTCCGGCATCAAAACTGCCAGGAAGAAAGGTGGCAAGAAGTGATAATCAGACGTGTCGGGGTTTTCTCATGCGCCAAGATCGAGGCCGCTCTCTGCGCCGTGCTCGGCTTGTTCGTCGGTGCCATGATCGCGTTGTTATCGATGCTTGACATAGCCATTTTACCCAACGTCAGCGGCGGGATATTAGGTGTCATGCTCGGTGCCGGTGCAATCATCATGGTGCCGCTCGCCGGTTCCATCTACGGGGCCATCATGGGCGTCTTGTGGGCGCTGCTCTACAACGTGGCCGCTCGCCTGGCCGGCGGCATCGAACTGGAGACGGAATAGCCGAAATGAGCGGCCCGACCCTCGACGGCCACCCGCGAAATTCCGCCACCATCGGCGTAGAGTTTAGGTGGCGTCCCCTCTCTCCATCTCGCGTAGGATCGCCTCTTCGGTGATGGGGTGAATTCCGTAAGGACGAAAGTGTCGAGGACGCTTTGATTGTTACTCTTCTTCCCGACTCGGGTGAGCGGTACCTGTCGAAGCTCAACGACGACTGGTTACGGGAGCATGACTTGCTTGATTAACGTCGCACCTCAAGCACTTGGTTGTCTGCGCCCGACATCCAGATGCCAACCTCCTGGTCAGCGCCCTACCGCCTTCTCTGCCTGCCGTGCCAAGGAGAGCTCACGCTCAACGTCTGCCGGGCGCCCGAGCCGGTTGTAGATATCGGCAAGCACGTAGTGGGCCAGTGGCAGCAGTTCCGGTGGTGCGCCTAGCGTGATCCCCCGACGGGCAGCTGCTTCAGCGTCCGAATAAGTCGACGGGTCTTCCAGCGCCAACAAAGAGCGTGCCAGAAGAATGTGTGCTGGAGCACGTTGCGGATCGGCATCGACCCCGCGGCGCAGTGCCTCGACCGCTGCTTGATGATCGCCCTGTTGGACGTAAATTTGCGAGAGGTTCAACCACGAACGGTGATGCTGCGGGTTGAGGTCTACTTCGGCTTGGTACAGTTCCTTCGCGGCACCAAGATCTCCACGTCGTTCAGAGATCAAGGCGCGATAGTAGCGGAGTTCCAGATACAAAGAGGCGAGGGATTCGACCCGATCGAACTGGGCGCTGGCGCGATCGATGAAACCTTGCTGGTAGGCGGCGACCCCTAGCCCGAAGTGAGGACCAGGTTGCTGATCGTTGATCTCAATCGCGTTTTCGAAGTGTCGTTCCGCAGTGCGTGGGTCGTCGGCTTCTAGGGCCATTTCCCCAAGGTTGAAATAGGCCGTGGTGCTCATCGGGTCGAGCGCCAAGAGGGCCTCGAAATCGGAACGTGCTGTTTCGACGTCGCCGAGCCGACGGTGGGCCAGCCCGAGGTTAGAAAGAGCGATGTCTTCATCTGGGCTGAGTGCCAAGCTTGCCTCGAAAGCCTCAGCCGCCTCCGGAAATCTGCCTTGTCGAAACAACGCGTTGCCGAGTGTGAGATGGGCACTAACGATACGCGGATCCTCGTCGATGACCTCACGAAGGGTTCTGATGGCCTCGGCATAGTCACCCCTGACCAACTTTCCTTGCGCGTCAGTCGTGCGTGTGAACAGGTGTATCTTGCTTTTCGGATCGGGAAGTGGACCATCACCGAGGTCGGTGGGGGCATTGCCGATATAGCCGAGAGCACGGAGGCGTTCAGTTGCTTCCCCCGATAGTCGCCCGGGGCCGGTGAGAATGCCCCCGCCTCGTATTCTCTCGACCTCCTCGCGGAGGGCGGCGACCCGGGCTGGTTCCTGTGCCACCAGATTATTGATCTCAGTTGGGTCGGAGCGGAGGTCGTAGAGTTCTTCGTCGGGGGCGAGGATGTACTTAAAACCGTCCTTGCGAAGAGCGTGGAGTTCCTGCCAGCCGAAATGCCAGCGGGGATAGTAGGTTTCCGAATATGCGACGCGTGAGCTTCCACCTTCGCCCTGGAAAAATGGCGTCAAGCTCAGCCCCGAAAAAGACTCCGGGATCGCGGTGCCGACAAGCTCTAGGATCGTCGGCGCGACGTCGATTAACTGGACCTGCTCCCCTACCTCCCTTCCTTCTCCGAGCCGGTCTGGCAGCCGGATTACGAGGGGCACGAGGATCGTAGTGTCGTAAAGAAACATTCCGTGGCCAGGTTCGTCGTGCTCGCCGAGACCCTCGCCGTGATCTGCAGTCAGCACCACGACCGTATTGTCAAACTCGCCGTCAGAGTCGAGTTCGTCGAGGAGTCGACCTATTTGTGCGTCTGAGTAAGCGATCTCAGCGTCGTAGGGTCGATCCGCATAACGGCTCAGATATGGTTCTGGGGCCGAATACGGCGAATGAGGGTCGTAAAGGTGTACCCAGGCGAACCATGGCCCTTCACGTGGTTGCCGAAGCCACTCCAGGGCCGCGTCGATGACCGCTTCGGCACGTCTCTCGACCTGGCCTGGCATCCCCCCGGGTTGTGCGTACTCAAAGTTGTCGTTGTATTCAGCGAAGCCACGGTTCAGTCCCCAGCGAGAATGTAGGACGAAGGCGCCGATAAATGCACCGTTTTCGTAGCCGGCTTCCTGAAGTTGCTCCGCCAGGGTCGTCGCCCCAAGGGCGATCTCGAAGGCGCCGTTATCCTGGACACCGTGGGCTGGCGTCGGCAGAGCGGTCATGAGTGACGTATGAGCTGGCAAGGTCAAGGGCATTGGCGAGATGACTTGCTCAAAGCGGATGCCCTCGCGAGCCAATCGGTCGATGTGCGGTGTCTCGGCACGCGCGTACCCATAGACACCAAGGCGGTCGGCACGGAGCGTGTCGATCGAGATTAATACGATGTTGGCACCGTCATACTTTGGAGACGCGGGGCCGATCGCGCAGGCGGACGTCAAGGCCAGGGGGGCGAAGTTCAGCAACGCTGTGACAGCGAATGCTAGTCTGGCTAGAGGGCGTCGCTTCATAGGAGAGAACCGGGTACGGTGGAGGAACATTTTTGATGGTATCGAAGCCGGAAGCGATGAGTCAATCGTGGTGCCGTGCAGTTCAGCGGTACCTAGTGCTGTGTCTGGCTGGCCTCGTCATCGCGGCGGTGCCGTTGCCGCATGAGGCTGGCACGATGCAACAGGAAGATGCCCCGAGCCAGACGGCGGGTAATTCTGGGGTGTTGCCGCAGCTGATTGTTGTGACCCAGGAAGTGGGCATCTCCTTTACTAACATCTACGGGGGCCCCGACAAGAGCTACATAATGGAGATGGGAGGCTCTGGCGGCGCTTGGATCGATTACGATGTGGACGGTCGAATCGACCTTCTGTTAGTCAACGCCTTACCTGACGTGACCGCCGATCCACCAGCCCTTACCGCTGCGTATGAACGCGGCCAGCGGCGCCTTCCCGAGGGGGCGGGCCACCGCATGTTCCGCAATCGTGGCGGGGTGTTTGACGACGCGACTGCAGCGGCGGGTGTCGGCGACATCGTTTGGGGCAATGGCGCGGCAGTTGCTGACGTCGACAATGATGGCTTCGTTGATTTGTATGTCACGGCTATCGGGCCGAATAGGCTTTATCGCAACAACGGGGACGGAACATTTTCTCACTGGCAATCTGGTACCGAAGACAATCAGTGGGGTGTGAGCGCCGTATTTACTGATTGGGATGGCGACGGCAACCTCGATCTTTACGTCGCCAACTACGTCGACTTCGGAGTTGCCAGGATACCGGCGCTCGCTGACGGAGCATGCGCATACCGGGGCATCAACGTACACTGCGGGCCGGAGGGGCTCGCGGGCGCGGTTGACGTTTTCTACCGCAACCGTGGGGACGGACGCTTCGAGCCCTGGCCTGGGGTCGAAATCGATGCAGACGCGACCTACGGTTTGGCTCTGCTGGCCACCGACTGCGACGCGGACGGGCAACCAGACATCTATGTGGCGACGGATTCGACCATCAACTTGTTGTATCGGCGTGACGCAACCGGGAATCTTGAGGATTGGTCGCTGTTTAGCGGTGCTGGCTATAGTGGCGACGGCCGTGAACAGGCTGGCATGGGGGTAACTGCGGCCGACTATGACGCCGATGGTGACTTCGACCTGTTCGTGACCAATTTCCAACACGACTACAACACGTTGTACACGAACGTCGGTGGCTGCATCTTCGACGACGACACGGCTCGGTACGGGCTTGCGATCGATAGTCTGCCCTACATGGGCTGGGGTACCCAGTTTTTCGACGTCGACGGCGATGGTGACCAGGACATATTTGTAGCTAACGGACACGTGTATCCGCAGATGGATGCCGAGGGTCTCGAGCCTTGGCGCCAGCGCAACTTGCTATACCTTAACGATCTGGCGGCAACCGGGGAACCGGGGTTTCACGAGGTTGGGGTAGAGGCGGGCCTGGGGATGGGGAACTTAGCCTCGTCGCGTGGCACCGCGGTTGCAGACTTCGACAACGACTCCGACTACGACGTGTTGGTCACTAACATCAACGACTCGCCGACGCTGTTACGCAACGCTGGGCACAGCGCAGTGCCCGCATTGCGCATCAGTTTAGTCGGGCGGGTTGCGAACCGCAGCGCCTACGGAGCCGTTGTCACCGTGCAATCAGGGGGAAGGCTACAGACCTTCGAACTGCGTGGCAGCGACGGTTACCTCGGTAGCAACGATGTACGCCTGCTGGTTCACCTTCCCGGCGGTACCGCCGAGACGGTACAGGTTGCCTGGCCCGGCGGTCAGGTCACGAGCCTACAAAACGTCGATCCCGGATGGCTGGTAATCGATGAACTGCGTGGTGTCGTCGCGAGGAGGCAGCCGTGAGAGTGACGCGCTGTCTCGTTGTTGTCGCTGTGACAATGGTTGCGACCCTCGCGCTGACCTCGACCGGCGCTCCCCAGGGGCAGGCCGAGCAGCATCTACAACGTGGCGTAGAGCTTCTTGAAGCCGGCCACCTTGCGGAAGCTATCGACGAACTCCAACATGCTGTCGCTCTACAACCAGGTGACGCACGCGCCCAGTATCAGCTTGGCAGGGCTCTTTCAACAGCTGGCCGCCAGACGGCAGCGGCCGAGCACCTGCGGGCGGCGCTCGAAAATACCGACGAGCCTGGAGCTGTTCACTTCCTGCTCGGCCAAGTGCTGCTGGAAACCGGTGATCTTGAAGCTGCCCACGTTTCTCTGGAGGAGGCGGCGAGCTCCCGCCCCGCTTATCCACCAATCGACTTCTACCGCGCTGAACTTTGTTACCGCCTCGGGCGTGTGGATACTGCCCGGCAACGTTTCGCAGTGTTGTCGGCGGTAGTCCCGGATTGGACGGCGCCGCTAGTACGCAGCGGCACTTTGGCTCTCGAGCAGGGCGAATCATCGGACGCCGTTCGTTGGTTCAATGCGCTCGTCGAAGCTTCGCCGAGCGATCCGGTGGTGTGGATGCGGTTTGCAACCGCACTGGTCGAGGATGGGCAAGCCTACGAAGCTCTGTCTGCCTACCGGCGGGCCGCTGAGGTGATGCCCAATTATGTTCCCGCACTGGTCGCGGTGGCCGTTCAACTCATAAACCTCGATGAATATGGGGAGGCGATGGCGGCCCTCGGTGTGGTGCTTGCGGAGGATCCAGATCATGGCCTGATTCGTTATCACAGGGCGAAGTTGATCGCTCGGGCAGGTGACCATCTCAAAGCACTTACCGAAATTGAAATTTCCCTCGAGGATCTACGCAGCGCGCCTCGGGCTCGTACCCCCGGACCGGAGGGCGACAGCTCATTTCCCCAAGCGGCTCTGTTGCGCGCCGAACTGTTGCTGGAAGTCGGTCGCGACCAGGAGGCTGTGGAAGCGGCGCGTCAGATTATCGGTAATGAGCCGGACTACCCGGAAGCGCTATTCCTGCTCGGCAACGTGCTGTTAAGGCGTGGAGACCGCGAGGGCGAGGATTTGCTCCGCAGGTTCCAGGTATTGTCGGACGCCCGTGAGCAGCGCCAGCTTGGTGATCAATACCGCTTGCGAGACGGGGACCCAGAGAGAGCTCGGGGTGCCTACGAAGAAGCCCTCCAGAAGCTTCCAGACGACGCTCGGTCGTTGCTTGGCCTGGGTGCGATACAGCGACAGACCGGTGACGCACAGGGCGCCGTTGAAACGCTTGCAGCAGCGCACGAGGTGGGCGCCGCCGGGGCTGATTGGCATCTCGAGTGGGTTCTGGCGCTGTTTGAAGCTGGACGCTCCGATGAGGCGCGGCGAGCCTGGATTGAGGCAAAGGCCCAGGGTCTGACGCTTGGACCAGCCGTCTGGGCCCTGATGCGCGAACCGTTGGGTGACTGCTGAGCGCAGGCGGCAGACCATATTCTGGGGATCCCGCGAGGGTCCTGGAACGCGTGCTTGCTACAACAAAATAATGCGCGAGTGCCTGAATTTCCGTTGCTCCAGGGGAGTGGTTCCTGCAAGCTGTATGTTCTAGTATCAAGTCTCATGTATTCGTTGCCCAACAAATTTGAAACGAAGCAGTGATTCTGAGGAACGCGCGGATTGGCATCAACTTCCCTGCCTGCCGATTCCGCGACCTCAATCGATTAGGGAGATTCCTATGAAACGGGGCATCATCGTTGTGTTGGTTCTGGGAGTAATGTTCGGGACGGCCAGTATTGCCAGTGCCCAAGTCAGGACGACCGGCGTCATCCAGGGTCGGACGATTGATCAAGACGGCGTGCCGTTGCCAGGTGTCATGATCACGGTGAACAGCCCCTCTCTGATGGGCACACAGACGGTGTACTCCGGTAGCGACGGCGGGTTTCGCGTCCCGTTGTTGCCGCGTGGATCCTACACAGTGACGTTCGCGCTCCAGGGCTTCATGACCATCATACGCGAAGAGGTCGACGTGGGCGTGCAGCGTACTACTTCGCTCGAGGCGGAGATGGCGCTTAGCTCGACGGAAGAGACCATCACGGTCACCGGTCGATCGCCGCTCGTGGACGTTAGGAGCACTAAGCGCTCGAGCGATTACTCCGACGAGCTTCGCAACGCTCTTCCAGAGGCTCGCGGTGTCGGCGGTGACTTCATGAACTACGCGCCCGAGGCGACGCCCAGTGGTGGCTCTACCAGTGCTTCGGGAGCCAACTTCTTCGGTGACAACTCCACCGCGTATATGGTCGACGGTGTCACTGTCACGGATCCCAGCGGCGGTAGTCAGTTTCCGTTCTACAGCCCCGATTTCTTCGACGTTGTCGAACTTACTTCGATCGGTGGTAGTGCCGATATGGGCAAGTTTCAGGGCGTGGCGTTCAACGTCGTCACCAAGTCAGGCGGCAACGAGTTCCACGGCGAAGGAAACTTCTTCTACCAGAACAATTCCTTCATTAACGATAATACGGAGGGCATCAATCAGCAGATCTGTCCCGACGATCCGACCTGCTTCGAGCCCCCGACAATCCAGTATCGTTACGACGGTACTTTCAGCATCGGTGGTCCGATGCTCCAGGACAAGGCCTGGTTCTTTACCTCGTATCAGGCTTTTTACGAGCAGGACACCCGGGCTGGGGTGAGCTATCCGCTTACGGAGGACTCCGACCGCTTCTTGGGCAAGGTGACCTGGCAGGCCAGTGACAACAACCGAATCATCGGTTCCGTGATGTCGGATACCTACACGCTCTACGGACGGCCCTCAAGCAGTAGCCGCACGTACGACCAGACCGGCCTCGAGCCGTCGATGAACATCACCCCGAACATCACCTGGAACAGCGTGCTAAGCCCCGACAGTTTCCTGGAGGTTAAATACTCGGGCTTCTACGGCTACTTCGACCTGATTCCGTTTGTTGATCTGCCGCAAACGGTCGAGGATACGACCGGCATCGTGACCGGTGGCCTCGACGGGCACTTCGCTGCCGACCGCTCGCGGTCTGGCGTGCAGGCGAGTCTGTCGCACTTTGCCGAGGACTTTGCAGGAGACCACGCGTTTAAATTTGGTGCCGAGTGGGAGCGAAACACGCTGGCCAATACCTGGCAGTACAATGCCAACCTCGCCCCGGTCACTCTTAATCTGGAGGGCGATGTATATAACATTGGCGCGGGTGGACTCGGGATCAGCTACGTCACCTACCTGGGTGATCCTTATCTTGCCTACATCTACTACACGGATGGTCTCGACGAGCCGAGTCGCTCGCGGAACACGTCGAAAATCAACCCGTACACGATTTACGCCCAGGATGATTGGACGGTCGGCGACCGGCTGACGATGAACCTGGGGTTGCGGATGGACCACTGGCGGACTGGGTTCAAGGGCGGCCCAGGTCTCAGCAACACGCCGCAGACCACCGACATTGCACCGCGTATCGGTCTGAACTTAGACTTGCTGGGCGACGGGCGGACGTCACTGAATGCCTTCTGGGGTCGGTTCTACGAGGAGTTCCATGGCACTACCATGAACGACTTCGACCCCCAGGCGGGTACCTGGTGGGGCCTGTATTACGACGGTGGCGTTTGGTATGACTGGTACAGGGACGATCCCACGGCGGACGTCTCGTTCGATGTTAACTTGACGAACCAGTATGCTGACCAGTTCGTGGTCGGCTTAGATCACCAGCTTACTGAGGATCTGGCCGTAACGGCCCGTTACATCCAAAAGGACAACAAGAACATCCTCGGTGCCGAGGACATTTCAACCACCTTCGCGCCGGTGACGGTTACCGATGACGACGGGGATACGATCACGCTGTTCAACAAGACTGGCGGGAGTCGGCACCGCTTCCTGACCAACAATCCGAACGAAAGCTTCGTCGGCGAGTCGTTCCGCGAGTACAAGGGATACCAGTTCAAGCTAACGAAGCGCATGTCGAACGACTGGTCGATGATTGCCTCACTATTGGTTCAGGAGGCAAGAGGCAACAACTTCACCGATACGGGGTCGATGAGTCACCGGGATGACCCTAACGACTTCATCGGCTATCCGGGTCTGTCCAGCAACAATCGACGCTACGTGTCCAAGATCCAGGGCTCTTACGACTGGAACCACCCGATCTTTGGAGCGCAAATAGGCTTCATCGTCAACGCGCTTGCTGGCGGCAACTGGACGCGTATGGAACGCTTTCAATATTTCACCAACACGGCGGGCGAACAGGAACGACTCGGCCAGCGCAGCCTAACGGTTCGCATCGAGGAGGCTGGCTCCCAGACGCTACCGAGCCAGTTCAAGATCGATTTTAGAATCGACAAGCAGTTCGAACTGAATAACGCTTGGGGAACGTTGGGATTGGTCTTCGACATCTTCAACCTGACCAACGACGATTCCCATGTGGGGGTTTATTCATCGAGAATCGACCACACTCGGTTCGGCGAACCCAGCAGAATCGTCCAGCCGCGCATCTTCAGGATGGGCGTCAGGTGGCTGTTCTAGATTAGGGCGTGCCTACACGACCACGTTTTGCAATATTCCGAATACGAGAAAACAAGAGGAGAGTTCGATGAAGAGAACACTGGCACTGCTGGTGGTCGCCAGTCTGGTGACGACACCGGCCTTGGCCTACGGAGGACCTGACGACCAGGACAAGATCGCGATCGATGCCAAGGCTTTGGGAGAAGCAGTTGTCAAGGCCGCCCGCGAGGTGGTCGTCACCGACTCGACAAAGTCCACGCTCGCAATCACGCCGCAGACCACGCCGGGTCGTGCCGGTCCGGGTTGGCGCACGGCTATTGGCATCGCGATGATAGCCGGAGGCGCCGGGATCATCGCCAAGGGTGTCACTGCCTGGGAAGAGGAGGATCGCTTTGGCCGCGTCAAGAACGCTGACTCCTTATTGGGGTTCGGCATAGGCGGCGGCATCATGATTTTCGGGTTTCTCACCCTGAAGGGTGGTCTCGAAGGCCGCGGTTTCTAGACGCTCACGACCAATAATTTCGTCGCTTGTGGCCTCCAAGCGAGATCCAGGCAACAGCGGATGTGGAATAACGAGCGGCCCGGCGGGGCTTTCCGCCGGCCGCTCTTCCTGTATTGTTCAGAGCCATCGAGAACGTGCGCCGAACTGTGATGAAGAGGATGGTCTCGTTGTCAAAGTCGGATGACGGGCGCCGGAGCGTGGCGTGCGTCGCTGCGTTCTTGCTGTTTGCCTGCCTATCTATAACTGCAGACGCGCTCGCCTCGCAGCAACAAGCACTGGAACCGCAAGTTGTTGCAGAATTGCCCCCCCCCCACCAGCAGTGGCTAGAACAGATTGTTGGGTACATCATCTCGCCGCTCGAACGCGAGGCATTCTTGGTTCTTACCAGCAACGAGTTGCGCGATGGTTTCATCAATGCATTTTGGCGAAGCCGGGACCCGACACCGGGAACGGTACGGAACGAGAGGCGCGAAGAGCACCAGGAACGCATTGCTTACGCCAATCGGTATCTTGGGACCGAGACACCTCGTCCAGGTTGGCGGACTGATCGGGGCCGAGTCTACATCAAGCTTGGTCCGCCGGCTGACAAGCTGACCTATCCCGACCCGCGCTCCTTCTATCCTATCGAGCTCTGGTTCTACCGGTCAGATCCTGGGACCTCGGGTTTGCCCCCCTTCTTTTACGTGATGTTCTTTCGGCCTTTCCAGGCGGGCGAATTCAAGATGTACGATCCGATCACCGACGGGCCGGGAGCCCTGGCCAAAGATTTTATGCTGGAGATGGCTGACGCCCGGGAGATTGTTGATCGCCTATTGACCGGAATTGGTCACGAGGTGGCCCTGGCAAGTATCAACCTCATTCCCACTGAAAGGACGAACTTGAATCGCCCGCGGCCTTCAGCGCGCAACAACTTCCTGTTCGCCGCAATAGAAGAGGCGCCGTTGAAGGGCTTAAACGATAGCTATGCTCGGGAATTCGTGGCAAATAGCGGTGACGTCGAGGCGCGCGTGGTCTTCGACATCATACCTCTCCAGCTCTCGACGGCGGCTTTTTGGGACGAGCGCGGGTTGCCCTACCTTCACTACGGTGTCGAGGTCCCACAGGAAAAAGTTCTTATCGGCGAGTATGAATCCGAGTTTTACCTGAGTCTTGATCTCACCGTCGATATCACCGATCCGCGTGGCCAAACGGTGATCTACGGTGGCGATGATATCGAAGAGTACTTCGACGAGACTCGAGCGGCGCGCGTGGTACAGGCGCCTCTTGCCTACTACGACCGTGTCGAGCTGGTTCCCGGTTTTTATCGAATCGCGGTTACCTTGACGAATCGGATCACTGATGACAGCGCCGTGGCTGAAACGAGGGTGAGCGTGCCCAACGTGTCCGACGACAACATCATGCTCAGCGATCTTCTCGTTGCTTCGTCGGCAACTCCTGTGATCGGAGCGGAGGCTGCTGAACGGCGCGCTTTCAGGTTCGGTGGCGAACAATTCACACCGGCACCACAAGGGCGACTCCCGGTGAACGGGACTGCCGAGCTTTTCATGCAAATGGCCGCAACCCCTGATCTCGGAACAGATACGACTGTTGAAGTATCTGCGGCCCTGCTCACGGAACAGGGAACGGAGGTGTCGACCACTCGCGTTGCGCCGACGAGCATTGTTCCGGCCCCGGAGTTGACGCCGTTGCGAGTGTCTCTGTCGCTCGCGGGAGCGGATGAGGCACCCCACACGATCCGAATGGTTGCTCTGCTGTCAAACGGACAGCGTCTGCTACGCGACGCCCGGGTCGAGATCGTTCCCGCAGCCGTTTTTGAGCTTCCCGAGGTGCTGGTTGCGCGAGAAGACGCGGGCGACGGTACCAGTGAATATCAACTCCGCGGCTGGCAACATCTACGCAAGGGGGAACTGCGCGCTGCTGAGGCCTATTTCAGCGGGGGTCTGGAACGGGATCCTGAGAACATCCCGTTGCGCCGTACCCTTGCCAGCATAGAGATGAACCTCGGTGAATACGTCGCCGCGGCTGCGATCATGAGCCCACTGGCGCAACGGCGGGGAGCGATGGGATTTGACCTCCTGGTCTACAGCCAGGCTTTGCGGAAAGCGGGCGCGCCCACCGAGGCTGCCGCCGTTGCCCGCACGCTTTTGCAGGCAAATCGCCCGACGGCGCCCGCCTATCAGGCGCTCGCCGAGGCGTTGGCCGACCTCGGTAGTAACGCTGAGGCGATCGCGGCCTGCGAGTTATCGCTCGCCTTGGATCCTGACCAACCTGAGGTTCGCGAGTTGTTGACTCGATTGAGAGAGCTCGGGGTTTAGTCTTTGCGCGCCTTGGTCGCTTGCCTCGTCATGCTCGTGGTTCCTTTGTCCACCACGGCCTCCCAGCAGCAAGCTACCTTCTCTGCCACCGTTGCCCGGGTCCGTGTCGACGTGATCGTTACGGATTCCGCTGGTCGTTTCGTCGACGACCTGCGACCAGAGGAGTTCGTGCTCTACGAAGATGGTGTCGAACAGCGAATCCTCAGTACCCAGGTGGTTGATCTGGCCGCCGGGAGGATCACGGAGTTTGTTCCTGACCTTTCACGCCGTGCCGACCTCACGATGCGCCCGGTACCCTCAGCCTCGATGGCAGGCGACCTCGGTGCCGTGATCTTTCTCGTTGATCTCCCTGGTCTTGACCGCCGCAATAAGGATCGTTTCGCCGACGCCTGGATCAAGCTGATCGACGAAACCGAGTTGATGGGTATCCCGCGCGCTGTTTACCTAATCGATCAGGTAGGCTACCTTCGCGAGTTGGCGCCGCTAACACTGAGCGTTGATGAGCTGCGGGGGGCGGCGCAAGAGGTACGCGATGCGCCCCTGGTGCGCCGCGGAGTTCACGACCAGTTGGTGCGGGCGGCCGCGGACATACCTGGCGAGGAAGCGCTGGACTTTCTCTTCTTGAACGAAGTTAGAATCTTCGAGGCGCAGGAACGCGCCCGGACACGGAGCACGTTCCGTCTCCTGACCCAGTTTTGCAGTGTCCTATCAGCCCGGGAAGGGCGTACCGCGCTCGTCTGGGTGACGTCCGAAGTCCAGCTTGCGGAGGGTGGTCCGGGCACGGCGCTTGCCGCCGCCGCGTTGGCCAACAGCGACCCCGGCTTTGTCAGCGGGACGGTCGACCGATCGCGAGGCACCGGAGACATTTTGTTTTCGTATTTGAGCATCGCCCCCCAAATGTCCGAACTCCAACGAGATCTGCACGACACTGCCAACAGCTCCAACGTCAGCATCTACACCCTCGATCCCAGGCCCGCTCGTGAACACCGGTCGTTGCCGCTAGACATGCGGGTAGGTAACGGGGACCTCGCGGATCTGTTGAATGACTCGGCCGTCCAGACGTCCCTTGATGGGCTCAAGGACGCTCTCTGGCAGGCGGCAGACGAAACAGGAGGCCAAGCATTTATCGGCGCAACTGAGCTGGACCAGGCGCTGCGCCGCATCGATATCGACACCAGCAAGTTTTACCTTCTAAGCTACGAACCGTCGGCGCCGCAGGGCGACGGCGAGTTCCACACGCTTCGTGTCGACGTGCGGCGGTCCGGCGTCAACGTTCGGGAGCGCCGTGGCTACGTGGGTTTGACGCCCCAGGACCGCGAGGCGCAGGCGCTGGCGGCGGCGCTCGTGCTTCCGGGCGCGGTGTCAGCGGTTCCGGTTGAGGTGCGGGCCTACCGAGGGTGGTCGGCTGCGGGCAAGCCCATCGTGCGGCTGGTAGTCGCATTCGAACAGGATCTCGGGCAGCAACAAGCTGGGCCAACGCAAGTGATCTCTCATCAGATACACGCTGTGGCGCTGGACGCCATTGGTGTCACCGTCGACGAAATCAATCAGCAACTAAGTCCTCGCGGATCAGTATCGCCCAGAATTCGATCGGGAGAACGTCCGATTGTTTACATGCATGACTGGTCATTGTTGCCCGGCACCTACAACATTCGCGTTGCCGTACGCGACGGTACCAACGGAGAGATCGGTGCAACGGCCATCGATGCCGAACTACCGGCACCGTCGTCGCAATGGATGGCGAGCGATCTCATGCTCACGGTGGCCGATCCATCGGGATCGGCCCAGCCGCTCATGACCGGTTGGATCTTCTCGGATGAAACGTTGCTCGCCTACGTCGAGGTTTCGGTCGGCGGCGAACCATTTCTCTCGGGCCGGATTCTGGATGCGGACGGGCTTCAGCCAAGGGCCATCTTGCCTGAGACAATGCTCACTGAAGATTCTGTTGGCATCCACCGTGGCGCAATGAGAATTCGGAATGTACCCCCTGGCGATTACATTCTCGAATTAGAACTTGCCGATCATACCGACGGAAACACGAGGAGTTTCCGGGTCCCACTGCAGGTGCTCCCCGGCTGATCTCGCGACGGGCGCAGAGTTCAGGGATCCAGAGTCCCGTGCAAGGTGGCTCGGTGCGGGATCGCCTACTTGGAACGGAAATAAAGAGAGGCGATGACCGAGATCTCCACGGTAAACTGCGGAGCTGCGAGTCTGGATTCAACGCACGCCCGGGAAGGGGGTATGACCGGAAACCACCCAGGCGTCCCAGACTTCGTTCATTTCATTGAAGGTAGAAATGTCACTGAGCCAGATGTTGGCGGAAATGAGTCTGGATTTGTCGGTCCCCGGCTTCTGCGAGCAATTCATCGATTTGAGCCAGGATGGCGCGGGTCTGGTTGGCAACCGAAGCCCCCGGAGCCGACTGGGCCACCTGCCCGGCTGTGTAGACCGTGGTGCCGTGCACGATGCATTGGCTCATGCGTTCACTGATTCGAAATCGTTGGATCTCTGCCATGAATATTTTCGTGTAATGAGGTGATGGAATTATGGGTGAAAGTAAACAGGGAGGTGAAAACAAAAAGCTTTCCTTGCCTTTCCTGCCCTGAGATCTGGCCGTTGTTTTGCCGTGTCCCTTTCTTATTCCTGACTGTAGGGAGTTCCACCTAGCGCTTCTGCTCAGTGATCCATACTTCCATGTAGCCGAGGTAGCGGGCGATCTCATTGCGCAAGTTTGAGACCGATGCGATATCGGTGAGCTCAAGTGGCCGGCTGTAGACTTCTTCCTGAGTCTTGGCGTCGAACAGCTTGACAAATCCCTTTAATGGCAACCGAGCGCCTTCGCCGACGTCATCGACTTTGATGAAGAGCACATGGCTAGCAAGGCTCAGGTTCGAGACGACGCCGAATTCCTCGGAACGAACGAACTCCTCACCGAACCGGCGCCGGACCTCGTGAATTTCTCCCTGGATCTGCGCCAGTTGACCTGCACCCGCGGCACCGATCTCCATTGGGAACGTCCCCGTCGCCGTCTCGCCCCCGGCCCCGGCGCCCGAACTGCCAGGCGTCACGAGCCCGGCGAACGGATCAGCTCTCGCGCTTCCGGTCTGGTCGGCCCCGGCGGCGCCAAACTCGGTTTGCGTGCCGCCGAAAACAGATGCCTCCTGCTGGAACAATGCTTCGGTGTCTATGGGGCCGATCAGTACTCGCGGAGCTTCGAGTCGTCGCCGCAAATCCGATGGTGGCGCGGCAACAGCTTCAAGGCCGGCAATGGCGCCGGTCATGTCGATTCCCGCCTGGGCAGCCCAAACGGCATGCATATAGGCGTCTTCATAATTCTGCAAGCTATACGCCACCCGGCACGCTTGCATGTGCGCGTCGCCATAGCCCGCCATTTGCTGGGTTGCGGCAACGAAGTAGTCGTACGCCTTTTGCCATTGCTTCGCCTGGGCATTCGCCATGCCTGCGTAGTAGTGCGCCTGTGCAAGCCTCGGTTCGGAGGCAATGACCTTCTCGATCTCCTCAAGGCCCTTCTCGAGGTTCCCTTGTTGCAACTCGTCGATTCCTCGTTGGAGTTGCTGTAGAAGCTCCTGCTGGGTGGTCGCTTGGGGAGCCGCCAGCAACGTTGTTCCTGTCAGCAGCAGGAGAACCAATACAATTGTTGTTGGCCCCGAGATATAAGTCTTGAACATGACGATCCTCTTTCTTTCATAGCAGCGAGTGTCGACAAGTGAAGAATATTCGCACACGGCGAACGAATCCAGAGAGGCTGCTAGGGTGGCCGCTCTTCGGTTTAGCGAAACTCCGCCGCCGTCGGCGTAGAGTTCGGCATCCAATAGCGGTCTTCATGGGGGACCTATTGGCGCCGAAGAGCGCTTATCGCGCGGACAAATTCGGGGTACCTAGAATGTCGTTGGACGACTATCTCTCCAAACTCCTGAAGGACTAGAGAATTCGTTTGCCGACCGCTGACAGGGCGAGTTCAGTGGCGAGTTTGGCTGTGGCGTTGGCCGTATCAAGGACTGGGTTGACCTCGACAAGGTCGACTGTCTTCAGTGCTTCGCTTTCCGACACGGTTTCCATGATTAAGTGTGCCTCGCGGTAGGAGAGGCCACCCGGCACCGGTGTACCGACGCCGGGCGCGACGCGCGGATCGACTGAGTCGAGGTCGAACGAGAGGTGCAGCCAGGCACCATCAGCGGTCGCAAGCTCCAGGGCCTCTTGAACCACCTTGTAGAGACCTCGCTGATCGATCTCCAGCATTGTGAAAGCGTGCACGCCGGAGTCGTGAACTACCCGTCTTTCCATTTCGTCGAGGTCACGGATGCCGAGCAGCACGGTGCGCTCTGGGGCGATGGAAGGCTCCATCCCGCCAATCCTGGCGAGTTTACTAGGCCCCATGCCGAGGCACGCAGCCAGAGGCATACCGTGGACGTTTCCAGAAGGGCTGGTCTCGGGTGTATTCATGTCGGCATGGGCGTCGACCCAGATAAGGCCGAGTGGAGCACCGGCTGTGGATGCACCAGCCGCGGTGCCCGCGACAGAACCGGCAGCGAGGCTATGGTCGCCGCCTATGACAATCGGCATACACGCTTCCGTCAAATCGCGCCTGACTCTCTCGTAAATATCTGTGCACACGGTAGCGATCTCGGACAGATATTTCGCTTTGCTCTCTCCGGTTTCGAGAACTTCGGGAATTGGCACCTTGACGTCACCGTGGTCGAGTACCCGCAAACCAAGCGCTCGGATCTGCTCCGCTAGCCCGGCGATGCGCACAGCCGCCGGCCCCATATCAACGCCACGGCGTCCGGTGCCGAGGTCCATTGGGACTCCAATGATGTCCACCTTATTCTGCATGGGAACAATGTTAGTTGCCTACAGTTACTAGGTCGAGAAACGGACCGGATGCATCTGGATAGGCTGCGACGGCTACCAGCGAAACTCCGCCGCTTTGGGTTCGAAAAAGGGTTCGACTTTTGTCACCGTCTGATCGACGGTTACCAGCGAAACTCCGCCGCCATCGGCGTAGAGTTTCGGCATCAAAAATTGTGATGCTGGCTTTCATGGGTCCGCTCCATGACGGGGCTGATCGTTGCAGCGCAGGCGAAGCTCTAGACCGAGTCGTTGCACATTAATAGAGAGGGAGATCCACTATGTTGCTGAGACATGTAAATCGGCCGCTGGTGTTGGCATGCCTTGTTACGTTTCTACTTGCCGCTGCGGCTTCGCCCCAGGAGCGTGCGCGCGACAGGGCTAGTGGAGCCGACCTGCCGCTAGACGCGGCACGAACGATTAACTTTACGACCGACGAGGGCACCTGGATCTCCCTCGACGTCGATCCCGACGGCGAGGCAATCGTTTTCGAACTACTGGGGGACATCTACGAACTGCCAATCGAAGGGGGGAAGGCTACGCGGTTAACCTCGGGTATGGCCTATGACACCCAGCCGAAAATCTCGCCCGACGGTGAGTGGATTGCCTTCATCTCCGACCGCGATGGCAGCGGCCACCTGTGGATCGCTAAGCGCGACGGCACGGAACCCCGCAAGCTGTCGTCAGGTAGTCAACGTCCCGGCTCCGTGATTTCGCCGTCGTGGGCGCCCGACAGCCAGTATGTGCTGGTCACTCAGACGGGATCCCGTGGAGCCCAGGTGCGCATGTATCACATCAACGGTGGTTCCGGCATTACGGTGGGCGGTGGCGCTCCGGGTGAGGGTGGCGGGAGTCCGGTGCGGCTCGGCGTGCAGATGTCGCCCGACGGCAACTTCTTGTACTTCGCGCAGGCGACGGGGGGTGGTGGTGGCGGCATCGCCCGCTGGCAGATTGGCCGCATGGACATGCGTGGAGGCGAGGTCGATGTGTTGACTCAGGCTGAAGGGGCGGCGATTCGCCCCATACTGTCACCGGACGGCAGTCGCCTGGTGTACGGCACGCGTCATGAAACCAAGACTGGCTTGCGCATTCGCGATCTTGAAACTGGCGGCGACCGCTGGGTCATCTGGCCCGTAACGCGTGATGAAATCGAGAGCGGCGGCAGCCCCAGCCGAGACACTCTTCCCGGATACGCCTTTACGCCCGACGGCGAGGAGATCGTGGTGACCTTCGACGGCGGCATTTATCGTGTCAACGTCGAAACCGGCTCCGCAATAAGGGTGCCGTTCACGGTTGATGTCGAGCTTGAGGTTGGCCCGGACCTGGACTATCCATACGTCGTTCCGCAGGGACCGGTCCGGGCGCGGCTGGTGCAGAGTCCGGCGCCTTCGCCCGATGGCTCCCGGCTCGCCTTTTCCGTTCTGACCAAGATTTACACGATTGACCTGGCTGACGGCGTAGAGGAGTCTACGGCTGGCGCCCAACAAACCGGCACGCGCCCCACCCGTTTGACCCGTACTGACGCCTGGGAGTTTACCCCCACGTGGTCGCCGGATGGCGAATGGATCGCTTACGTTACTTGGTCGATGAACGACGGCGGTCATATTTGGAAGACCCGCGCCGATGCCACCGGCCAGCCGGAACGTCTCACTACGTATCCAGCGTTTTATACGGACATCGTGTTCTCGCCGGACGGCGAGCGCATCGTCGGCTTGCGCGGCAACGAATACATGCGACACCAGACGTTCAGTGAGTTCGGCGGCCTGCGGATCCCGCTCGATCTGATTTGGCTGCCGGCCGACGGCGGCGATGCGACGCTGGTAGTACCGGCACGCGGGGTCGGCGCGCCGCACTTCACCGACGACCCGGATCGCATCTATGTGTACTCGAACCAAGGGCTCATCTCGCTGCGCTACGACGGTACCGACCGCCGAACCCATCTGAAGGTTACGGGCCCCGGCCGTTTCAGCACGACGCCGCCGGCGGCGGAAGCTGTGCAGATCCGGCCCGATGGCAAGTGGGCCTTGGCTAAGGTCAACAAACAGCTCTGGGTGGTTGCCGTACCGCCAGCCACCGGTGAACCGTCGAGCGTCAGTGTCCGCGGGCCGTCGGTTCCTGTGAAGCAGATCACCGACATTGGTGCCGACTACTTCGGTTGGGCGAACGGCGGCGAGACCATTCTTTGGGCTCTCGGCTCGACGGTTTTTCGGCGCCCGTTCGACTCGCTCGACTTCGAACCGGAGCCTCTTGGCAATGACGCGGAAGAAGAAGAAGGGGACGAGGGGCCCGATTCCGACGAGGCCGAGAGCCTGGAAGCCGATCAGGAAGAAGGCGAGCAGGAGGAAGACGTTGAAAGACCACTCGATCTCGACGAATCGGTCGATTCCCTTGAGATCGCAATGGAGTTTCCGCGAGCCAGACCCGAAGGAGCGATTGCGCTGCGCGGCGCAGTGGTCATCACGATGGCCGGTGGCGGCAACGGTCCGGTTATTGAGAACGCCGACGTCGTGGTGGTCGACAATCGCATCATAGCCGTGGGACCTCGTGACTCGGTAGCCATTCCCGCCGGCGCTCGGGAGATTGATGCTTCCGGCAAGTACATCGTTCCCGGATTCATCGACACACATGCCCACTGGGAGTTTCGCACCCACGACGTGCTAGAACCACAGAACTGGACACTGATTGCCAATCTAGCGTACGGCGTTACCGCCGGGCTCGATGTGCAAACGTCGACGAACGACTACTTTGCCTACCAGGATCTGGTAGAAACGGGGCAGTCGATCGGGCAGCGGGCCTTCATGACCGGTCCGGGCGTATTCTCTAGCAACGACTTCCAGTCGTACGATGCGACGCTCGCGTACCTAAGGCGCTACAAGGAACACTACCGGACCGTCAACATCAAGTCGTACGCTGTGGGCAATCGGCAGCAGCGCCAGTGGGTGGTGAAGGCCGCGGAGGAACTTGGCTTGATGCCGACTACCGAGGGCGCTCGCAACATGTTGCTCGACATCACGCACGCCATCGACGGCATGCATGGCAACGAGCACACTTTGCCGGTCATGCCGTTGTACAAGGATGTCGTCGAACTCTTCGCACAAACCCAGACCGCCTATACGCCGACGCTGCTCGTGCAATACGGTGGGCCAATCGCCCGGGTGTTCTTCTTCACCCGTACCGAAGTGCACGACGACGCCAAGCTTAATCGGTTCATGCCGCATAACCGCCTCGACGAGATGAGCCGCCGGCCGGGGGCCTGGTCGCGTGACGACGAGTACAGCTTCGACGAGGCGGCAGCCGCAGCCGCTGCGATTCAACGTGCCGGCGGCTTGGTGGGGGTTGGCGCCCACGGCGAATTACAGGGCCTGGGTTACCACTGGGAGATGTGGGCTCTCGCGATGGGCGGCATGACCCCGCGCGAGGTACTGCAGGCGGCAACTATCGACGGCGCAAGAATCATCGGTATCGATGCCGATCTCGGTAGCATCGAGGAACGGAAGCTCGCCGATCTTGTGGTACTCGACGCGAACCCGCTCGAAGATATTCACAACACCAACACGATTCTCTACGTTATGAAGAACGGTGAACTCTACGACGGTGACACGCTCGACCAGATCTGGCCGACCGAACGTCCGCTACCGCGCTTTTGGTGGTGGGATGCACAGGTCGGGGAGCGCGGCGGAACGGATGGTGAAAGCTAGTTGGAAAGCGCTCGGGACCTACGCGAGGGGTCTTGTCTTGCCGGGTATTGCTACGGCATCGGCTACTTTGCAGAAAATGGCACCATCCGCGCTTCGATAGATGTCAACGCAATAGGCATCTAATACTGCGAACGGTATTATCCGCTCCGCGATGAGAGCCGCCGGCTTCGCCTACAGGGACGAGAATGGCTCCATCGGGACAATTTCGAGACAATCAGCAAAATTGGGCCGAATTTCACAGTTTGATCGGTCGTCGGATGTCGCTGTAAACTCTTAGTAGGTAAGGCTTTCGGAAGTTCTTGCCCCTGTAGCTCAGGTGGATAGAGCA
>MDTC01218329.1_pt1 | contig 21219 bp, 30 predicted proteins | sample 811181 | NCBI WGS metagenome assembly MDTC01 (sample SAMN05326644, study PRJNA326480) | marine metagenome | isolation source: seawater | place: Pacific Ocean: North | collected 2011 | reverse complement strand
CTTGATCGGAGTCTTCAGGGTAGCGACCAGGCAACAGAGGCCTTTAAGGAAAAATTTCCTTTTTATGAACGAGATGAAGATGGAAAGCCGATCACTAAAGAGTTTGTTAAGTATGACTTGGCTAACTATGACCTGTCTGGTCTTGACCTAAGGGGCGCACTTTTTAGTGTAGCAACTCTTCAAAGAGCAGATCTGGAAGGTGCAAATCTTGAAGGTAGTATCGCTTATGCAACTCATTTTGAAGAAGCGAATCTCACAAATGTGAACTTTAGAGATTCCGTTTTGACCAAGAGCTTCTTTATGGCAACCACGATCGACGGAGCAGACTTTTCTGGTGCAATTATCGATGCCCCCCAACGAGAAGAGATGTGTTCAAGGGCTGCGGGTGTCAATCCAGTGACAGGTGTTGAGACCTACGACAGCCTTGATTGCGTGAGCTTGAATGTCCGTGCTGCAAAGTCATAGCTGTATGCATCATGCTCACCATTAGTTGCATGGTTCATCTTGATCACTCCTTTCAGTTTTTTGGCACAAGACTAGATTCTGATGATAATCCTTGGTCCTTGAAAAGCTCTTGAGAGCTTGTCTGGCTATTTAAGCTCTCGGCCGAGGCGAAGCTGGCGTTGGACAACTTTCTGAAGGTGCTCCACTTTTCTTTCTAGTTCCTCTATGCGTTTTTGAAGCCCATCTTCTCGCTCTGAATTGCTAGGTGTCATGTTCTGCCTTCCTTCATTCATCATTTCTGTGTAAGTAAGAGCTCTATTGAGTTCTGTCCTTTCAGTATTGATCATTGCCTTGTTTGTGATATCTGGCGTCATGTGTTTGAAAAAAAATTTGAAAAACTTGGTACAGTGTTTTAATGCATTAATCTGTGTTGCCGTCGATTTTTTGAAAAAAGATAGCCAGCAAAATGCTAGCAATAACTCCTTTCGCAAAGCCAACCACAAGATCTGATAGTCAGAAAGACTTGTTTATTGTTGTATTTTGATAGTCAATTTTTTTTGAGCACGAATCAGGCGTTTGCTCATCCAGCATCCTTGCAGATGGGGGCATCATGAGCATGATCTTCCTTCATGGCAAGCTTTTATGGTTTGTTCAGCTTCGGATCTCTTGTGAGGAGGATCCGACGTTTCTGTCTTACTGAGCGGCTTTGCAGCTCGCGAGCATTCAATATTGATCATTGAGGGCTTAAATTCAGTTTGCGACGCCCTCGATTTGGCTTGCCGATTCAGCTGGGCCCAACGTTCAAATTGTTAAAACCCTCTTCAGGCGTTTCGAACTCCCTAAATAGAGCACCGGCCTCTTCAGCACAATCCTGTTTCATCAGTGTGCGAATGCGCTCCTCCCACCATGGCCCCACTTTGGCCTCAGCATGTTGGAGAAACACTGGATCCGTGAATCGCGGCTTTGCATCTTCAGATTCTCCGAAGTGGCGTGTTGACAAAACTTGCCTCTGCGTTGGCGAAAAACTACTGCCCCGCTCAGAACAGGATGTATTGATCAGATCATGCTTAAGTAGCGATTGAATTCTCTGTCCTCTGCAGCGCTGCGCTGTGGAGGATGATCAATTCCTATTGCTTGTGGCTTGAAACTGTCTTGCATCGCTGCTGTGACGCGCCATGCTGCTTCTGTTCTGCAACGCATGAAGGGTTATGAGGTGCATCCCAGGGGTTGGGGTCGTGGCGCTGCTGGGCCTCAGTTTCAATAGCTCTGCACTAGCCACGATCAAAGACGAGTTTCAACGTGCTCAGGCTTGTGACTACTACAATGCTGAGTATGTCAGCGATGTAGGTGTTTATAAGGATTCGAAAGTACGCTTTTGCATCAGCGCTAATCAACAAGAATTGATTTATGTGATGGCCATGGGTACTTCATGGGTGGTTCCTTTTAATCGTCAATATCGCTCCAAAGGTATTCTGAGTTTGAATACATTGGAAGAGAATCGTTTGGTTCTCTATCAGAAAGAAGACGGTGTCGTGACGAGAAAAGTGCTCGGCCGGCAGCGCTGACCATGACTCGGCCAATTGGGTCGTCAGACAAGCGGCTATCTACAGCAAGAATGTGGTTCAGGGTTTTTGCCTGCTTAGGCTTCGTTGATCTGTCTTTTCTGCTGCGTCGTCTTTGAACGGTCCGTTGGTTGGCGATTTGACAGTGCTCTTGGCCTTTCGATGAAAAACTTCAGCAAAGCGGATCAACATGGCATACCAAGCACGGAACTCTCAGGCCCCAAGGAGAGGATCCATGCCTCCTAAACCCCAAGATTCATCAACTCTGAAAATTGCTTCTTCGACCTCATTCACTGAGGAGTGGCAGCCCAGCCAGTCTCAGCTTGAAAATCAAATCAATTCTGCGATAGAAGATATTCGCATCAGCCTTCAAACCCTTCAAGCTGATATCGGAGCGAGCGACCGTTATGTCTTAGGACTTCTGGATGTCGTTGCCGACGATTACCGAGCACAGTTGCCTGCCGGGAAATCCTGATCCATTCGCGCTACGCGAGCCGAAGAGGGGAGTCTGGCCGAATGCCCCTATGAAATCGACCCTTGATACAAGCGCCTGTTAATAATTTTTTGCTTCATTGTGGATAATGTCAAATGATTTTGGCCTCTGGTTCAAATGACACCGACATCGACTGCCTTGAGAAGATGATTATTGATTAGTTAATACAAGCGAGGTGTTCAAGCATGGTCATGCTCAGTGCTTTGATTGGTGTCTCACTAATTTTCTGGTTCACCGTAGGCTTTTTAAGCCACGTCAACTGGTTTCAAAATGCTTTTAGGCGCGAGGCTGAGAAGATCGACCGTCAGCAACTTGCCAGTCAGGGGCAAAGCCAAATCGTTACTGGCGCTGGCAGTTTGACGGCTAAAAAAGGATTTGTGCTTGCTTATTGGGATGATATCAATCAATCATTCTCTTCTGGAGCCTCTGCTCAGGCGGAGCGTGCCCCGCTAATGTTCGACATCGCTGCTATTAATCTTGTGGCATTTACCTCTATTTGCATGCTTGTGTTTGTGAGCAAGGGTTTGCTTCACTCCTTGGGCTTGATGTGAAAAGATCGCAATCCGTCTGATAGTTGATACTAGATGTTTGCTGTTTATAGTGGATTGATTAATTATCAATTCGCTCCAGTAGAACATTGCACTGTTGATCCATCTTGACATCCCACTTTTGATTGTTCTTGATGGCCCCGAACTCGTAGAGGCCATCATCAATATCTTTGTCAATCACATTGAAGCCTCGTGCAGTGAGTTTCTGTGCGCACTCTGAGACTGTGCGGGGTTGAGCATGAGCAGCCATTCCTCTCATGCCAATGATCCCTGCCGCTATTAGCAGTGAGGACTTGAAGAAAGGTCTCATCGACTCTTTTTTGCTTCTAGTCGATCTCTAGCAGTGAGCGACTCATTCCGCCATGGGCTCGAGATTTGGATCGGTACGGATTGGCGTTCATTTTTTTCTGCAATAGCCCGCTCCGATATTCATCCACCCTTCCTTGCAGGCTTCTCCATTCGTGGGTGCAACCTGGTAGTAGATCGGTGACACACAGCTTGTTCCAAGAGTGTTGACGTAACCCAGAGGGCATTGGTCGTGTCCCTGAGCTTTGGGGATCTTTTTCTGGGCTAGAGCGACGCTAGGTGCCACGAGGAGAGCAAGCAGAACCAGGAGTGATGGACGCATCATGAGCCTTGGACGTTCCATGGATAGTGTTTTCAAGCGGTTCCACCGTAACTGCTTGCAATCCGGCGAAATCCAGTTTTCCTCAAGTTCACTGGGCAAGCGACACGCTGGTCTGAGTGGCGCAGGGCTGATCAGCCCTGCGTTCTCGATAACTCGCAGCTCTATCTGCTTCGTCAGCACAGTGAACTGTTATGTCTCTCTGATGAACAGTTCTGATCTTTTCAGCATGATTCTGACGTGTTGAAGAAATTGGATGAGAGCGGCTGTTTCTCTTTTCAGGCAGGGATCGGTGTTGTGTCGCGAAATTGCCTCGACGGAGTGGTGCGAGTTAATGTTGATGCATTGCAATGTTGAGCCGCTTTGGCACGCGAATCATGATTGGTTTGGTGATTGGAAATCTTGAACTTGATTCGTTGACGTCTACGGTTTTTGTAATTGCAACACTGTTTTTTCTAGGTAGCTTTGTCTATGTTTCTCGAACCAATGACATGATTGGTGCCTTGAAATCTTTGTTGCCCGCAAGGAACAGTAGAAAGCCTCTGCCAGGACCAGATGAGCCACTCTGATTTCATGCCTAAAGCTGGTTTGATTGTATTTGGATCATTGCTTGTGCTGATTTGCCAGGATTTCGGGAAAATTTTTCAAAATCGGGTTCTGCAGCGAGCGGCGTGAATTTGCAGTTCACTTTCGAAAGTGTTGTTTGACCCACGGTATGCGTAAGGTGCTTTGTTTCCTATGTCCAAGACCCCAGCTGAGCAATCAAACCCCTGTTGATCGATATTCAGCTGAAGGCTTTCTACCTCCAGCCCTGGCTGGTCTTCGGGTATGGGTTTTTGCCTCACCAAGGGTGGCATCGGCGGTGTGACTGCTCCTTATAGAAGCAATGCGATCCACATACGGCCATCTCTTTCAAGGCCGATTTTGTCCCATGTCAGTCGAGAGTGAAAGTGCGTGAGGTCTAACCAGCGATCAGCTCAAGCCAAAGAAGTCCGCTGAGAGACAGTGCTCCAATGGCGAGTGAAAGCCAGTTGTCTTTTAGAACGCGTGTCATCGATGGTGCGCATCTGCACTAATAAAACCGGCCTTGGGTCCATGAGCAAGTTCTTGAGGCGTGCAAGTTCAGTCCTTAAAAGGGATTCAGCGGTCAGACTGGTCGTTGCTGCCTCAGTTGTGTGTCACAAGAGATCCCATTTCAGGAACAGGTGCGGAAATGGTTTCGCAGTCATCTGCTGGGCCGCGAGGTGGAACTTCAGGAGCTCTATGAACTTCCTCAGACTGAATTGGACCTGCTGATGGCAGAAACTGCTGAGATCCGTTCAGACGTTGAAAACCGTGCTCGCAGCCATGGTCGCTGGTGCACTGCCGGATACATGCTGCAATTGGCTCGGATCATCGATGCCAGGAGGGCCGAGGTTTGATGCTCGTTTGGCCCGCCTGGTTTCACTGTGAGCTGCGATCCATCACTTTGTTGAGCACGGTTGTTTTGATGCGAGCTCGATCCCGGTCCACACAGATTGCATCCCAGTGCCTTGGCTTGTTTTTGTCGTGGATAGCGTTGATCTGGATATCAAGCTTGCCAAGCACTTCATTGACAAATGCTTCCGGGGAGTCTTCAAAGGTGTCGTGCTGGCTCAGCAACTTATCGAGTTTTTTAACGAGTTGCTTGGCTCGGGACATCAATCAGGGCCGTAATTCTCTCGATCATGCCTTCCCTTGGCTAGAGGCGCTGACTTGATCCGAGATCGCTGATTGTTGCTGCTTTCAACCATTGATCAGCAGTTTCGCTGCCGATCAATTAGAAGGAGGAACAGGTGTCGATTGTTCATCCATGATTAATTCTTCTTCCCAACCCACCGGATTCAACCCGCTTGCTATGGTCGATATGTGGCAAGACATGCGTGCTTTGGTTGAAGAATGGGAATCTAAATATAATGCTAGCCCTGCTGATGCAGCTGCTGCTTTTCAAGAATTTTCTGCGGCTCTTGTGGATCAGCCAAAGAGCATCTAAAATTGATTTAGTTATTCATAAGTCTTAGTGGCGATAAAGATGTTTTCTATGGTTTCGCAAAATTTGCTTCAGAGCGCGTTGAATCTTGGCCGATCTATCTTGTTTTCATGGTGGGCAATACTCTTTAGGTCGGGCTGGTAAATCGATTTTGTCGAGATAGATAGTATTTGTTACTAGAAGTTCTTTTGTTCCAAGATTCCCTTGGGCGATGTAAGCAGAAATCTCAATAGCCTTTTCGCCTGCTTATGTTTTAGGCTGGTTGATCAGCCGCGCTGAAAAGTCTGTGACGATCAGTCCTCGGTAATTTAAATAAATTGATTTTATTGATCCCGAAATAGTCTTGCCCAATATCAGGGTTAATATTTTGCCTTCTTCATTATTCACTTGTTCCGTAAGCATGCAACGCCTGTTAACCGATAGTACAATGTATTGTGAGTAAGTTGCCTCGCTAATCTCAGGTTTACGCCCAACATCAGGCCAGTTCGTAGGTTAATTTAGGCCTCAAATTGATGAAGTCCTTCGCCACCCATCCAGAGCCATGGTCTCTCTATGCATACACAAGGTGATCGTTTCTAAACGCATTCTCGACTGAGGCCACATGCGCGTCATTCCATGATCCTTGAATAGATCTTACGCCGCATCCGTCATTGAACAGACTGTTTTCTCGTTGATCATGCGTTAGCGGACAGTTAAGACCTGGCTTAGCCCATGGGCAGTTTGGCAATCTCGGTAACAGAGCAAGCTGCCCTTAGGCAATGAGTATGTGATCTCAGGCACATGTTCTTTCCGATACACATACTGAACATAGGAGAGGCGTCGAGCACTTCTCCTTTGGTGATAGGTAGATGGAGGCCTTGAAGGCCTCCTTTTTTTTAACAGCTTTTGCGGAGGATCAACTAGTCCTCGAAGCCATCCCATCCCTCCTGTCCAATCCCGTCGAGTCCATGCAGAATGTGAGTCACTTGGGTGGGATGAACCCAACGAATGGCTCCGTCATCAACGTCTGCTACCTGGAAATTTGAGTTAAGTCCTGCTTGTTCTTCCCATCCCCCGCAGAAAATCACTTGTCCAAGCCACCAGTTCCTTTCGATATCGACTCTTTCGTTTGCCGGACTCAGCTCTCTGACGATGACAAATTGACCAGGTCGGATCGAGAGGAAAGCCGAAGCCGCATCAATGACGTTTGAGGTGGGCGGGCCCAAGGGAGGGTAGGTCGGCATGGAAGTACGTTTGTTCTTCCTCCGGTCTAACCCTGGTTCGTTGCCATTGGAAAGAGTAAACACACGCACTCGCAAGGATTAGGTATTAGTTCCCTTCATCCCTGCCGATATTGCTCCATCTCTTGCTTTTCAAGCCTGAAGACCCAGTCAGTGTCTGGTTTCGTCTAACTAGGCGCTGCCACTGAGTGGAAATGCCTGAACCGTAGTGAGACGACCAATCGCACTTGTCGGCAATTGGATTGACAACCTGGCATCAGTTCGCTTCAGGTCATTGCCTGACGTGCTTCATTTAGAAGGATGACTCGACCCTGGCTTGTTGAATTGGTGTGGATCTGGGTTCAATCAACAGGCCTTCAATTGCTGAGGGTCAGACCAGTCTTCTGACATTCTGCTCAGTAGATCGCGAATCGCATGATTGGAACATGCCGTGGTCTGGACAAGCTCGTCCAGGATTTCTTCGATCTGATCACAGGCTTGATTGACCAGTTTGAGTTGCTCCTCAACAGGCCAATGCTCCTCCATGGTCAGTGTGTTGTCGTCCATTGACCGTGATGATGGCAGTTCAACCGATCGTCACCACAATTCCGGCTTCTGTCGACCCGCATCTCTACCAGTTTTCAGGTCTAGATAATGATTCCGTTCCTCTGAACCCCAGAAGAATCTCTATCGCTTGAAGAGGCCGAGAGCAGTGGAGTTAGGCGACGTTGTTATGGCCTTCTGAAAGCTTCCTGTGGGCTTTATCCGCTTTGCGAATGATTTTCCGAGCTTGCTCCCTCGTTAGACACTCTTCTGCCTTGACCTTGAGCCTGACAAGTTTGCGGTGTTGTTTGTCTGGATTCATCTGTCTTACTTGCTTTCAGGGACTCGTCACTCAAAGTTCGGAAGGTTAACGCTCGGTTAAGCACCTTTATGGTACAGGTCGTCACAGCGTCAGTGCGCTGTCGTTAAGCGTTATTTGATCATTCAGTGATCAAAGCGCTAGATCGTCCTGATGTTGATGTCATCAAGCCCGTGATTATCAGGGGTTGATTTGTTCACTGTCGTCCTCTGTGAGCGGACGATGGCATGGTGTCGTGGAACAACTCGCTCTGTTGTGGCCAAAAGCGGAGAGATTGACTAGGCACTGGCACACTGCTATGCCGCCAGGGCCCGTTGCCCATACTCGCGTTCAAAACGGTTGTAGGAGTTCGTTGATGTCCGTTGAAGTTCGTTGCAAAAACATCATGGGCCGCTGTTTATTATTGATTTGAAACAAAATTGTTGCAGCCATCTCTCAGCCACGCATCTGGTTGCCTTGGTTTCGCATTTGCTTACATAGGTGTGCATCGTGTTGTCTTGCTGCTGGTTGCATTCGCCCGTAAAGCGCATATGGAATTGACATATGAACGTTATTCTTTAAAGGCTGTGTTGATGCCAATTGACAATGTTTGGCGAAGCAACCGTTACAGCAAGAGTTTTTTGCGTAGCCAAGATTCAGTCAGAACTTCAAGGCATTTATGGAGCTTGCAAATCAAGATCTTTCTGCATATTTGATGATTGGTTGTCTGGCGCTTGTGCTCCTTGGAGCCCTCTTATATGGGATTTACGCTGCTTTTGGTGCTGGTTCTGTGCAGTTGACGGATCAGATTGAAGAGCATTCCAGGTTGCACAAGCTTGGCATTGCGCATTCTCATCAAGGCCCAGGTCGGGCTGTTGCCCGTCCTGGGCAAGCTCATTCAAGCCACGACGCCATCAATTTCTAGGGTTTGGGGTGCTGTACGTTCACATCGAAGAACATTTGCTTTGGCCAATGACGCTGATGTACCTCGTTTTCTGAGGCTTTCGCAGGTGATTGAGATGACCGGTGTCGGCAAAACATTTATTTATACTCATATGGAAAATGGTAGTTTTCCAAAGCAGATTCAAATCAGTACACGTACAGTTGTGTGGTTGGAAAAAGATATTATTGAGTGGATGAAGACAAAAATGCATCAGCATGAAGAATAAAATGTTCTTGTCCGACCCATGATTGATTCTCTTCGTTCCCGATCCATGATGCATGCTGAAAATCAGTGGGAGAGCTTGTCTCCTTCCTCAAGGATGCTGAAACAAGCTTCGCTGTTCTGTATCCTTAAGCTAATCATATCTTGATACTCAGGTGCTTCATAGGCTGCTTTCGCGGCCTCAACGCTTGGAAATTCAATCAGAACGGTGAGATGCCCTGGGTTACCTTCCCTGACATCAGTGTGAGCATCCCTGATGAACATTTTTGCTCCACACTTCTGGAGATATGATTCAGCAGCAGCTGCGTAAACCATGAAGCCTCTGGGATCATTGATGGTGCCAGTCGCTAGCCAGTAGCCTTTCGCCATTGAGTGAAGAGTCAGTTTTGTTGATTATGACAATCACGCCTGATTGATGCAATCTTCGTTTTATAGGTTTTACGAGCGCTGGGGTGCATCTCCTGGTTTTCAATTTAGAGAGAACCAGTTTGTGAGCTCTCAATCTCTGACAGGTAGAAAGAGAGAAATAGCAACAGGGCTATGGCGATCAGCATTAGCTGTCTGGATTCATCTCATCATCTCGGAAACGGAAATAAACTGCTAGCAAAAAAATCCAAAACAAGGCCAGAAACGCAATCATTGTCAGCTCTGCAGAGCTTTATCCGTCAATACAATTGATCATGAAGCGAAATGAATATTTATACTGTGTCCTGCGAGACCCTTGGTCTTGTGCTGCTTTGTTTGAGTTCGAACATCCGTGCCGACTGGCAAATTGTGTCTTTCAGGGTGTTTCTTGTCGAGGACAACTGATCGGAATGTATCCATTGAACTCTTGACAACAAAATTGGTCACAGACCCGTAGACTTCAGCCTCAGGGGAGGCCAGAACAAAGGAAGAAGAGTTCTGGCAATGAAAGTTTTTCTCGCCCTCCTGGGGATCGTTGGGGTTGTGATCGCATCAGTGCTCCTGTCTCAGAGAGAATTTTCAGATATCAAGAATTCACCTCAAGCAGAAACGAACTCACCTGAGGCTGTTGAGCTAAGGAGGGAGTGATCGTTTGACTGATGGCGGCTCCTTTCTTGTTACTGCGTTCAAGGTCTGTTTGGTGGAATGACCAGAGGGTCAATCATCCTGTTTTCGATGATGATGGTTTGACTTTTACGTATGGCAATTTTTTCCAAAGGCTCTTGGCTTACCAAGCCTGCTCCGAAGATGCAGAGCCCAGCGAAGGTTATTGATGCAGGCAGCACGTAAGTTGTGGGTGTCTTGGGATGAGATTGATCCATGTGTGATCACAAGTTTCTGTAGCCTTGAAGCCGTAACCTCGAAATCAAACATTAAAAAAATAGTGCTTTTCCTCATCCCGAGGCACATTGACATGCCATATGATTTGGCAATCAAATATTTCTGATATAGTGATCTTCCACAAGTATTAAGGGGCCGTTTAAATTCTGCGAGGCGCCTTTTGAATGATTGATTTTGCTATCGGCATTAGGAATCACGCGGGCTAGCGATTAAGTGAAAATATATATTAGGAGCTAAATGTTAACTTAGCCTGTTTGATTATTGGTTCGTTTTTGCTTAAATCCTTCGCTGTTGCTAATGCTAGCTCTCTGCACTAGTTTCACCCAGGTTAGAAATTTGTAATGCTTTAGCTGATCCCCATCACTTTTTTATAGGCAGGTCTTTGCTTTGTCTCTTCGATTAGTGATTGGATCTTGGGGTAAGCATGGAGGTCATCATTGGGGAAAAACAGCTTGATGTAAGCAAGATAGGCTGTTACCGCACAGTCAGCAGCACCCCAAGCATTACCCACGAGAAAGCCCTTTGAGAGTTGCGTGTTGAGTTGCTTAAGCAATCTCGGAAGGACTTTCGCTTTCTGGTCTGGAACAAAAATTGCAAATGCGAGAGTCGAATTAGCGAAATGAGTCCACTGGCTGATCTGCGATTTTTGATGTGCAGTTATTGCTTCCCCGCCGTGATGCTCGGCAAGGTGAAGCAGAATCGCACCTGATTCGAATAAAGTGATTTCCTTACCTTCTGAATCAGTGATCGATTGGTCCCGCATTGCTGGAAGCTTCCCAAAAGGGTTGACCGACAGGAAGTCGGATTGCATGTTCTGATCTGAACTCAGAGCAATTTCCACAAGTTTGTATGCGATGCCCTTCTCTTCCAGATACCAGCGAGGCATGGACGCACGTGTTTGTGGGCCACCGTAAATTGTGATTGTCATTGTTGGTTTGGCTTCATTTTGATGTTTAGGATTGAGTTAGTGATCCCAGTAGCACAGACCAGATTATTTATCATGACTTTATAGAGAAGCAAGCTATTGAGGGTCTGTTTCGTTCAACCTTATCTCGAACAGGCTAAAGATCAGATTTTGTGATGAGCGTTGGACTCGCTGATCGAGTTCAAGTTTTATCTGAGCTGTGTTTTAATAATGGCCTCTCTTGTGGATCATACTGATTATGGTGAGATCACAATTTTTAGTGTGAACTGTCGATGTCTAGTAAAAATGTTTGGAAGAGTGCACGCTAATCATCTCTTTGCTCTTACAGGATTAACGATCATATGGAATGGGAATACTGCCGAAAGCAGTATTCTGGAGGAGAAGTTGAAATCATTAAAGCTGGTGAATATAATTTGGTTGAATTTATCACGAACTTGTCACCGAGTGGTATTTCTGATTTGGGATTAAGCAGGTTGAGTGACTTGGTTGTCGAATCAATGAGGTACCGTTAATTGTACGAATATGATGTCACTGCAAACCGAGATTTACTGTATAAGACCAGAGGTCGAATTGCTCGTCGACTCGACTCTCGTATGTCCGATGAAGAGCTCAAACTGAAAGTATTGGACTCTGGAGTTGAGCAGTAGCCGTAATTGCTGTCGTTTTGATGCTCCAGTTTTGTTTTAAATGGAGTGCGATCTGATTTAGTTGCCTAACCAGTTATTGCTCCGAACTAATGTCTGGGTTCTCAGGCCGATACCCAAATATATTCAGCATTTGATTGCGTAAATCAGCAGCAATTTTCAAGGCTGGTAGCAGGCGCTTTTCTTGGCTTTGACTTTTGTTCATCACATATTCGATATCTTGCAAAACCATGTGGATCATATTCATTGCAAGAATACATTGGGCATCTTCGCAATGATTTTGCTTTATGTCAGTGTACATAGCAACAACTTCCTTAATGTAGTCAACAAAAATAGCCTTTGAATCGTCTCTTGCTAAAACGTCCGCCGCTTTCCATCCCAAATGTTCAATAAGTTCACTACAGCTTTTCAGCGCACATTGCGTCTGCTCATTTTCCTGAATTTGTATCTTGATAAAATAATAAATGTTCGACATGCAGTATTGTATTCCATAGATAAAGCTGTCTTTGCGTTCTAAATCATTCTGAATTCTGGACCAGACAATCCTTGCAATTCGATCGTCTGGTGTCATTCTTGATAATTCAGCTAATTCGACCGAGCGTGTTGCTAGCTCTTCATTGAGATCACGATTCATGATGGAATTTTAATGGTCAAGAGATGGAGTGTGCTTCCGGTGACTGATGCCCTTAAGGTGAATAGTAGCTTGACACAGTGAAGTGCTCTTACTCCCTCAAGTTGATGACTCAGATTTGGTCTTCTGTCTTTGTTTTGTGTCTTGTATGGGATTGAAGAGGTGATGCCTAGATGGAACTCCAACACTATGCAATTCCAATCTTTGTTGATCAAGATGTTACACCCACTGCAGTAGTGATCGATTCGTTATTTCTCCTTGTCCGCTTGCAGATGAGCTCACAACTTCATTCGGTACTTTAAGGTCTTCTGTAAAGGATCATTCTCTGCTTGGCTTAAATCAATATTTATTGTCAAAAAAGACTTGGCTTACTCTTATGCGCTGGAATTGCAGTGTGCCTTAGTGTAAAATGTCTAGTGATTCAAGTGCTGAAAATTGATGAGTGATCTGTGGTTTTGAGTGTAATTTTCAATAAGTCAAAATAGCCTGTGGTGAGTTAGGTGTCGCCTATTGTTGATGTCTTGGATTGATTTTAATGCTCCATTTAACTTTGTTTCTGATCGTCTACAGCTTGAGAGGGATGACGATTCACGACTGAATGATCGAGAGTGCTGACAGACCTACGGAACGTGTCTAATGAGTAGAAGGATGCAAGCGATGCTCAATGGATTTAAGCCAACTGTCAGGTTTTGTTTTTGTCGTTGTTGGAGTGGTTCTTGTTGTGACCACTGTCCAGCTTTTCAGCTTCCGGGCCAGCGAAGCTTCACTGGCCTCAGCTAGGAAGATGTTGCACGAAAATATTGAGACGATCAGGCGCTTGATCTCAAGCTTCTCGTTGCGACGACGCAAAGCCGCATAACGGCTGCTGAGGCACCCGATAGTGTAATCCGAAGTGCATTGGTGGGTCTGTCTGACTTTTGATTGTCTTGCAGCATGTGCTTAAGACCGGTTCTCGTTTAGTTCTCTTCCCATCAACTACGTCTAAGACATCTGTATGAATCTGTGCGTGAATCAAATTTGATTGTTGTTGGATCCGAATTATTGAAATTGTTATTTAATCGCTAAATCTTCTTTGTTCTTGCTTTCCGTCAATTCGTCAATTATGGTCATCCTGTTGATTTGAGGACAACTCCGAGCGATTGCGTCAATTTTTAGTGCAACTTCATATGATGAGCCATCTGTTTTTGATAGGTTATGGCATAAGCAGCTCTGTTAACGATCAACACAACCCAGGGCTTGCTAGGAGATGATGATCCATTAAAGATTTGAATTCCTTGACGAGTGCTCTTCCATCACTTCTGTTAAGCGTGTGATAGCTGATGTAAGTTGAATCTGGGGGTTAGGTTTTGATGTTTCCACCACCTCTTTTTGTCGCTTCATTTTTTCGACTATTCTTACGAGAATGAAGCAGACCAAGGCGATTACAATAAAGTTTATCGCGGCAACAATAATCTCACCTCCTGGTAATTGAGACAACGACTGAACATTCGCTCTCTTCAGTGCCGGCTCAAGTGCATTGCTCATAATCAAGCTAACAAGTGCATTAACCACTTTCCCAAATGCGCCTGCGATGATTACAGCAACAGCTAGATCGACCACATTGCCTTTATTGATAAAGGTTTTGAAATCTGAAATGAATGTGCTTTTTCTTGTCATGCTGAACTGATGATCTCTTCCATTCTTTAGCAATGGTTTCTTGAATGCCCCATTATCTTAATTTTGCAAATTTTGTTGCCTGCTCGTATTTGTAAGCCTGGCGTTAGATAACAACTCTCGTTTGTCCCAATTTGGTTTGGTACTCAAGTCTGAGTTGTGACACTGCGATACTTTATCACTTCTGAAAGTTTTCCTTTGAGCTAGTCTTGGTTCTTAGATTGGATTGGTCAATGTAATTCAATGAGATTTGTTTCGAAGGCTGAATTGTTTTGACAGCTCTGAAATTGTTCCTATCGATTCAATGATGCTTTCTCAAGCCAGGCCGGTATATTGCCCGTCAAGCATACTTCTTGAACAGATTCAATTTTATCTTTTTTATTCACAACAAACCATCTTTCTTTGGCGTTGTCAGGGCTAATTTCAAGATAGAGATCAGTTGCTCCCCGGCTACTGCATTTGCCTGCCATCATAATAATTTTATCTGCTTTATCAGCCGAAGGAACAAGTAATATGCGCTCTGCATTCAGCCCATAAAACTCATCGGTAACAACGTTGTACTGTTGGATTTCCGCAACTGATCTTGTTGGTGATGTCAGTAGTAAGAAAGCTATCAGAATTATTTTAGTGGTGTAGCGACTAATTTTTTGTCTCATTTTATTCAATGTTTTAGGTAGACCGTGTTTTCCTGGATGCGGGTGTTCTCTTAGGCTTCTGTTCGAGATCTATTTTTTTGAGTAAATCTGATCCAGAAAGTGCGCAGTTTCTTCGACCTCCAGCATTAAATCATCCATGGACATGATCAGTGTCCACGCTGCGATCGCTGCGTCTTGGTCGGACACGTAAATTGCCTTAAGTCTCCTTTTCCAATTTTCTGGTTGTGAGTCATAGTTGGTTTTAAAATCGTTGAAGCTAGGTTTCATGGCATCAATGCTTTTCTGTAGTCATTGGATAACATCGCGGTTCACCTATTGGCGAGTATTTTAATACTCCATTTTGTATAATTTGCCGGTGTATTGTCTCCGGTGCGTTTGAGCTTTAGATCTGGTTTAGTTCCGACCTGGTTTTTTATCCAATGTTTTGATAGCTCTTTGAGTGCGCTCAATAAGTTTTTGAGTTTTAATATTAATCGTTAGCTTTTCATCGTTTCCTTCGTTTAAGGCTATCGTTGCGAGTAGATATCGATCATTCTAGTGCAACTTTGCATTAGCAACAGCATGGTCTTGTATCTACTAAGTCTTTGACCGGTTGGCTGCTGTGATCCAGTGGATCTCGTGTTCCTCTGTTGTTTCCCTTCTCGCCAGTACCAGCATCGGTACCGTTGCCTTTCCTCGTTCAAAGTGGACTCGATAAAGGCTTACAAGTTGCCGATATCGTCGACCTGACCAGCCGTGGTTGGTTCTGTCGCACCCTTGCCAGTACTTCTGTAGGGCCCGCTGACAATCTTCCATCCCAAACTCCTGCCAGCAACTCTGTTGAGCCAGTAGTGGATCGATTCCCTCCGCTATCAGTGTCCTGTAGTGCATTAGCTCAGGCGCTTCGTCTCGTCCATCCGGGGGGAGGTGACGCATCAGCTGACTGAGCCTTATGCGATCGAGGCGCAGCCAGCACCGATCCCTCAACAGCACAGGAAGCTCCCATGACCAAGTCCCGGCCTTTCCGACATCCAGCAGCACCTCACGTAACCCAAGGCGCTGCGTTTCAGTGAGCCCTGCTAGATGCTGAGTACTGGCTTTCAACGGTCCCTCACCTCTGTGTATCTCCATGATGATGTCCTTGCGGATCGGCTTTCCGTAGCGTCAGCGCATACCATCACATGGATCATTCGATCATTGCGATGAGCGTTTGGTTATGTCGCCCTAATTTCTGGCACTGTTGAGTTCCGATGAGGATTTGTTCATTGCTCGTATTCAATGATGTCGTGCTCTTGAACCACTATTGGGGCTTTGAAAGCTCCAAGCCTTGCGTTCAGTTTGTAGATTTCTCAGGCTGCCAGATTGTTGATTTTGGGTCCCACACTGGCTTGGAGTATGTGCCACGGAGTTCCTATTGTGGCAATTTGATTCCAAGTTTTTCATAACACTTTTGGGCATTTGAATGGTTTCTTGGTGGTATTCCTTCCAGGGAACCAGCCTCTCTCCATTCCAGGTTGGTGGTAATCAGGTTGCATCGAGGATATGTTCGAATTGATAAAATTACTGTTGTAGGTCTTCCGCTTCTAGTCTTTTTTTCTTGGTAATATGTTTTTGTTGAGCTTTTGAATGGTGTTTTTTCTATGCATTTTTCAAGCACCTGCGTTAGTTCTGTCTGTTTTTTCTAGGTTTGATTGCTTGAAAAAATCATCAAAGATGATAGTGCAATGAGTATTATTGAGCCCAAAATCAAGATCATGCGACCTGTATGTTTCTCGTTGTTTTGCTCGCTTGTCTGATCACCAAAAATAGGCATGCTCTAGTTCCAACCGTTGGAACGGTTTTCCTTGTTTTCAGACTTTGATTAGTGGTACAACCTTGTTGCGTTCCATGCCTGCAAGGCTCAAGCGTGTTGTTTGCTCGGCATTGACTTGTCGGACCTCACCACTATCGGTATCAATAACAGTCAGCACTGTGACTCCAGGCTTCTCTTTGAATTGATCTTGATTGCCAACGATCAAGCCAATCCACCAATCCGTATCAGTCGGATCAGGGTTCAGAGTTGACTGCACGAGCACTAAGTCTCCTGCTTTTACACCGACGAAGGGTGGGCGATCATTGTGTAATGGCATGGCACCTCTGCTTTATTGATCAGAACCTCACAACCTGATATCGCCAAAGGCGTCTTGTGTTTTCTAGGGTCGGCTGCTGAAGGAAGCCATAAGCATTAGAACCTATTTAATGATTGAGCATTTTGGGATTGGGTTAGTACGCCATTCCACTTGTCTTATCTACACTGACTCACAAGAAGAGTTGATCCGCATGCTGACCAGCAAGGAAAAAGACGATCTGCTCGCCGTTGAAAGGGGACTATTCCCTGATGATGCTGATCTTGGTCGTGTCGATACAAGAAAAGCAACTATCCTCGGCCAGGCTTGGGTGAAGTCACGTCGTGCGGAGATACAGCGAGAGCAAGCCTCTTTGGTCTAGGTTTTATTAGTGAACTTCCTTCAGTTATTGGGAATATCTCAATGAGTGTGTTTTGTAACCTTGCTTGTTGAGTCTGCCGTTGAGCGTCAGCCTTTGCCAAGGCTTTTCACTGTTGATTGATCGACCTCTCAAAAGGTGACTCGCTGTTTTCCGGAATCAATCCTTGATGGCGTCATGTCCACTGGGTCTGATCAGGCTGGTTGGTGCAAGTCCAGTCGGATTTGAAGGGTGGGGTTGCTGCTTGTGATGTGCATTCCGAAATGACTTGATGGATTTGAGGACACCTTCGGTTTGTGTGTGTAACTTTTGATGGAGGACCGTTTGAAAAACCATGGCTTTTGAAGCGAAGGACAAGACAGAGAGGTTTATGGATGCCGCCAAAGAGCGGGCCAGGGCAGCGATGCACGAGACTGCTCCTAAATTGACATCACTTGAAAAAGGAATGCTCAAGGCGTTGAAAAGTCGTCAGCGTCCTGTCAAGCACGATCAAAAGACCCCTGTCCGAGGCTGACCTGCTGGGTTGGACCGCTTGCTCAGCTGCAGTCATGGGCTCATTGTTGATGCAATCGAACTGGTGTGTGTTCGAAAGATCATTCTGATGGGTTCCAGCCCGCAAGTCTTGTCTGAGCACTGATCTTGAGCCAGTTAGCCGGACTGATTTGTCTGGACTTTTAAGGCCTGAGAACCCGTTCTACACAGCTGTCATTTGGCGGACATTCCGCCATCAAAAATAATGATTTATTGTCAATATGTTTGATAATTTGAAATATTGTCGACCTACACATGTTTTCGAAATTGTGGTGGTATATAATCTCACATATTAATTATTTTGGAGATGCCGGAAATTGCATTAGTTAGATACTAGGAATTCAGGGAAATTAATAATTATTTGACCGGTTTGAAACACGCTTTATCGCAGTGCGATTTTGCGATGAATTAAGAGCAGGTCAGCGATGTCAAGCTTTTCCATCTCTTCAACGAGTTCTTCGTAATTCATGGATGTCGACGCATGAACCTGGCTTTTTTGATCAACCATCAGCTTCTACTAGTTAAACTGTAAATAATCTAGTCGAAAGGTAACGGTTTGTAAATGGTCAGCTCTTTTTATCTTCTTCTGAATCGTTTGGGAGAGGCGGTCGCATGCAGGCCAGCGCTTGGGTGCTCTTGAGGCAGCCACCTTCAGTCACAGGCTTGGGGGTGCCGTTTTGTCCCGCACTCAGGACTAGATGCGAGTTACCGCAGCGATAGAGCGTTTTTAGTTCGCTCACAAACTCCGTAGGTCAGAAGTGGCGATTGCTCTTCTGAATGTCGTTGCAGGGCTAAAACCCAAAACACGACCATCCCCAGGCGTGCCCTCACGCGTTGGTCGTCTGTCGTCTTTGAGACCGGATGATTTTCTCTGGAATGGTTGTTTTGAATGCTGGGTCCCAATCGATGCATGTGTTTATCACGCTTGGTCCAGGGGTGGTGTGTCGAATTTGGACTTGACCTCCATCATCCGCAGATTTTTCTATTTACAACGCCGCGATGCTGTTGATCGGCCATTTTTTTGAGTGGCATGCCTGAGCAGTTTGATCACTTAAAGCATTGATTCCACGTCTCTGCTTTTACCACTTGTTGTGACATGAGTCGTTCACTGGAATTCTCTGCGTTGGTATTGGGGTATCTGTTATTCACGATGTCTTGTTTTGTGGGACTGACGTCATTGAGGAATTATTGCTTGCCCTATTCCAACGATTGGCAAATTACTCCGTTGATAATGCATTGACTTTTCTTGGTGAAGTAGGATGATGTTGTAAGCACTCCAATGATGAAGTCAATACCCATTTTTTTGTTTTTGTTTAGTCTGGTCAGCTGTAGTTATCGATCTGAGCAAAAAGCCACAGAAGCTTGTGATGCGTGGAGAATTAAGCAAGATCAAGTGACAATTACCAGCTTCAGAGATGAGCAGCCGCTCAAGCCTGTAGATAGAGAAAAAGAGTTAAAGCTCGCTTTACTCGAGATAGAAAAGGAAGATTTAAATTATCATAGAGATCCTAAAAGATTTCGAGCGGAAACACGTGCCTTTCAGATTAATTTTTATTCAGAGCTCGCGCAAGAAGATCTAATCAGTAGTGAAATGATTAATCATCAGGTTACGGCTCGTTGGTGTAGACAAGACATCGGTACTAATCAAATCCTCGGTTATGAAAATAATCTGGTTGTTAACAAAAATTGGCAGAATAAGCAAGGAATGAAGGGAGAGGGACTGGTTGTTAAGCGTTTTCGCTATTGATGATTTAACAAGGCCGAGGCAAGATCAGCTGAAATTAGGCCAATGAGACATTCTCGTGTGTTTGTTGTATTCTGATCATTGGCTATTCAAATTTCCTTGAAGTTTATCGGTCAGCAGTGCAAGTATTAAGCCAAAAGCCAATCCTGTTATGTTTGAAATAAAGTCAAGCCACTCGCTATAACGATTCATGTAGGGTTGAATTATTTCGATCAGGCCGCTGTAAAGAGCAAAGAAGAGGATTATGTATTTCCACCCTGTTGGTCTCCTCAGTGATGCAGGATAAGCCAGTGCTGCATAAGCAATCAGGTGGTTTGTCTTGTCTGAGCCGGGAGAGTTGGACAATTCTTTCAGTGGAGCTAGCGACAGTACTGTTATGACAGAAACAAAGATGATGCTGATGGGGAGCCAGTGTTTTTTAACACTATTGATTGCGTGAATTGTCATCGTTTTTTAATGTTTACTGCGCCTTGAATACATCAATTGAAGGCATCGCTTCGTTTTCTTCGCTTGGGCTTGTTCTCATGCCTTGAGCGATTGCCAGTAGACCTATGAGAATGCCTAGTGACAAAGCTGCCAGTAACAATCTGTTGGTGGTCATTGGTCTGAAAATTGTTCAATCAGCCTAGTCGGTTGCTTGGTAGTCTTTCTGTAATGTGCATGCTTGTCATGAACCAGTTGTTTGCGGAAATGGCCAGAGTTGCAGGTCTTGCTGTTTGTTTGCAGCTGTATGGGCTTGTCCATACTCTTGCTGCTAACTATGGCACTGATGAAAACAAGTCGAAAAAGATTGAGAGGGACGGCTTCTTTTCGTCTCACACTTGGAAAGTTGCCTTGGGAGGCGCTGTGTTCTTTTGGGTTTTGATATTCAATTGGGGTAAAACGTGCCTAAAAGCCTAGATAGTTTGTAACCACTGACTTGTGACCATAAGCCTTTTAGTTCTTAATTCATTGCGTTGTATCGGAATTGTGTTTTCAACCATTTAAATGCTCACGCGATAAGTGCATAAAGCGATGAAAAGCTCTTGCACTCATCAGGAGCTGCTGTTGTGAATGTCTTATTAAGGCGTTAAGTTTTAACTTCTGTATGATTGTTATAGCTTCTGGCGTTGAGATGCAGCGATCGGACAAAATATTAATGCTTCCCTGTCCTTAGTCCATTTTTGCGAACAGCTTTTTGTGATGGTCCACAACATCTTGGCAACCGATCACTGGGGTGAAGTCCATTTCGATTCCGTACTGAGCACGCCAAGGAGCGAAGTGTTCAAAAATTTGTGCATCGCTCTCAGCCTTGAACAGTGCGGTTACTCGACCAGCACCAGGTGCATGAACGCGAAACATCATCTCAAAGCCTGGGAAATTGTCCGCTTTTGTCATCTCACCTGAATCCCACAACTCGCAAAAGCTCTTGTAGGCAGCGAGCTGGCTTTCAATATCTGGAAAGAGGCAGTCCGCGAGATACATCTGCACGATTGGTCAATGCGAGGGGAACTCACTTCATAGCCATCGCTGTGCGATCAGCTTTTCCAGGTCACCTTTGGCTGACAATCTGATTTGGATGTCTTCATTGCACGGATCACGAAGTTGCTTACCTCCTTCAGCATCAGGACACTCTTGGATGCTTGCTAGTACTGATTGATCACACCCAAGCGGCATCGTTGATCACCGAAGCATGCATGACATGCGGCGACCGCTACTCGGCCTTAGGTTCAGCTGGTCGTACTCTCTTCCAGCTCAACAAACTCCTCATCGCTAAGTCCAGGTGTAATCGTCGCGGTGACG
>MDTC01045165.1_pt1 | contig 21228 bp, 24 predicted proteins | sample 811181 | NCBI WGS metagenome assembly MDTC01 (sample SAMN05326644, study PRJNA326480) | marine metagenome | isolation source: seawater | place: Pacific Ocean: North | collected 2011 | reverse complement strand
ATGGTTTTCAAGGTGTTGGAACTGGAAACTCTGTATCAATCGGAGCCGGTGCAACTTCTTTAACTGTTGATACACATGCTGGTAGAATGTTGTACCACAACGTTGCTGGTGCAGCTACTTTGACTTTACCTGCGATTAACTCATCATCTGATTCAGGTGTTGCAGGACCAGGCAATGATCCAAACTCAGCAAACAATTTGGGTGCTTCTTTTGAGATCTACATTGGAACAGATAAAACTGGTGACTTTATTTTACAAGTTGCTAACGCTAATGATACAATGACTGGTAATGCGTTAATGGTTGACACAGACACAACTGATAGTGCTGAAGGTTTTATGACTGCGGCGGCATCTGACACTATTACTTTAAACGGTAGTACAACAGGTGGACTAGCTGGAACAATCATAACTTGCAAAGCTATTGGTGCAAACAGATGGGGCGTTCAAGTTACATCTGGAGGCACTGGTGATTTAGCTACACCTTTTAGTGCAGCAGTAAGTTAATAATCAAATTAGTGTGGGCCTTCGGGCCCATACTTAATTTAATGGAGAATAAAATATTATGTATAAAAGTGATGTAAAAGCAGTTAGAGTCACAGGAACTGGATCAGTATTCGCAGGCAGAACAAGACTTAGAGGTATCATTTTAGAAAATGATCATGCCACTGATACTCAATCAATTACTTTACAATCAGGTGGAGTAACTCAGTTTTTAGTAAGCTGTCCAGCTGGAGATGTTTTTGCTTTCAATATTCCTGAAGATGGAATTTTATTTGAAAGTGGTATGACTACTTCTGCAATCGGTGCTAACGTTGAAGCGACTGTATTGATTGACAAGTAGGAGGTTAAATGGCTAACACTACCTCGGGAACAACAACTTTCGATAAAACTTTTGCTATCGATGAGATAGTAGAAGAAGCTTATGAGCGTATCGGACAGCAAAATGTTTCTGGATATCAACTTAAATCTGCAAGAAGATCTCTTAATATTCTTTTTCAAGAGTGGGCAAACAGAGGACTTCACTATTGGGAAATAGCAAATAACAATATTACATTAGTTGCAGACCAAGCTGTCTATACTATGTTCAGGTCATCTGACGATGGCACATCAGATGCAACAGCTGTATTTGGAGTTGATGATGTTTTAGAAGCGTCTTTTAGAAATAATAATGTTGATTCACCTCTTACAAAAATAAATAGATCACAATATCAAGCGTTATCTAATAAGACCGCCACAGGTCAGCCTACACAATATTATGTTCAAAGATTAATAGATAGAGTTACAATAACTTTGTATCTAACACCTGGTTCAGATCAAGCAGGTAAGTTTATAAATTATTATTATGTTAAAAGAATTCAAGACGTGGGAGATTATACAAACGCAACTGACGTTCCTTATCGTTTTGTTCCATGCATGTGTGCAGGACTAGCTTATTATCTTGCTATTAAAAATGCTCCACAAAGAGTTCAAGAATTAAAATTATTGTATGAAGATGAATTACAAAGAGCTTTAGCAGAAGATGGCTCATCATCTAGTACTTATATTAGTCCTAAAGTTTATTATCCGGAGGCATAATGGCAGTATCTTCAGGAAAATTTGCAAAATTTATATCAGATAGATCAGGACTAGAGTTTCCATATTCTGAAATGGTTATAGAATGGAATGGTGCAAGAGTGCATATATCAGAGTTTGAAAGCAAACACCCACAATTAGAACCACGAGCTTATTCTGCAGATGCACAAGGTTTGTTAAATGCTAGACCTGCAAGAACAGAACCAGAGGTGGCTAGACTTTTAACTTTAAACCCATTTACAATTACAAATAGTTCTTCAACAGTAAATGTATTTGAAGAAAACCACGGCAGATCTACAAGTGATACTGTTAGATTTAGAAATGCAGAGGGTTCTCTTGGATTAACAAGCACAGATTTAAATAAATCTGCGGGATTTACAATTACTAAAGTTGATGCTAATAATTATACATTTACAGCTGCTGGAACAGCAACTGCAAGTACAAACATTGGAGGAGGAAGTGTATCGGCTGGTCCAGTTACACTAACACCATAATGGCAGGAATAAGTTACACTACACTAGTTACACAAATTAGAAACTACACAGAAGTAGATTCTAATGTTCTTACAACAGATATATTAGAAAATATTATTTTAAATGCTCAGTATAAGATAATGAGAGATATCCCTATTGATGCCGATAGAAAACAACAAACAGGTAATTTAGTTGTGGGTCAAGAAACAATTAATGCTCCAGGTGGTGCTTTATTTATTAGGGCTATTCAAGTGTATGATTCTACTTCTGCTATAACTGGTGCTAATGTTTTTTTAGAGAAAAAAGATGTTACATATTTACAAGAATATGTTTCATCTACAGAATCAGCTAAAAGAGGAAAACCTAAATATTATGCTATGTTTGGTGGAGGCACTGGAGATGGTGACACTAATTCTGGGAGAATGATGTTTGCTCCTGTTCCAGATGCAACATATAAATTTAGAGTTCATTATAATAAAATGCCAGCTACTTTAGATTCTAGTAATCTAACTAATTATATTAGTCTTAATTTTCCAAACGGCTTATTATATGCCTGTTTGGTAGAAGCATATGGGTTTTTAAAAGGTCCAATAGATATGTTGACACTATATGAAAATAAGTATAAACAAGAGGTACAGAAGTTTGCTGCAGAGCAAATTGGTAGACGTAGAAGAGATGACTACACTGACGGAGCTGTCCGTATAAAAGTCCCTTCACCGTCACCTTAGTAATTAGGAGAATAAATTATGGCAATAACATCAGCAATTTGTAACAGTTTTAAAACTGAGATTTTGACAGGCACTCACAATTTCACTGCATCAAGTGGAAACACATTTAACTTAGCATTGTATACAAGTGATGCTACGTTAAATAAATCTACAACTGCTTACACGACTTCAAACGAAGTCTCTGGCTCTGGATATACTGCAAAAGGAAATGCACTTACAAGTGTTACTCCAACTTTATCTACAGACACTGCAGTTTGCGATTTTGCCGACACAAGTTTTACATCTGCTTCTTTTACAGCAAGAGGATGTTTAATTTTTAATGACTCAGCAACTGGTGATCCTGCAGTTTGTGCAATCGATTTTGGTTCTGATAAAACTGTAACAAGCGGAACTTTTACAATACAATTCCCAACAGCAGACGCATCAAACGCAATCATCAGAATAGCGTAAAGAGGTAACGACGGATGTCCGTTACTCAAACCTTCACAGTAACGGTTGTTAGCACCGGTTCAGGTAATAAGTACGTTATTGATGGTTCACAACAAAAAACTCTAAATCTTATAGAGGGAAAAACATATAGGTTTGACCAATCTGATTCATCAAACAGTGGACACCCATTAAGACTTTCTACAACATCTGGGGGCACACATTCTGGAGGAAGTGAGTATACAACTAATGTAACCACTAATGGAACCCCAGGATCATCTGGAGCATATACACAAATAGAAGTAGCAGCTTCTGCACCAACTTTATACTATTACTGTCAGGTTCACTCAGGTATGGGTGGACAAGCAAATACACTTGCTTCTACAACAACAAGAGTTTTTGAAGTTACAGTAGTTGGTGGTAATCCTGCAAACCACCCTTATCATAATTTTGGCTCAGCTAATAAATATGCAATAGATGGTTCAACTGCTACGGCGGACGTAACTTTATATATCGCCGAGAGTGGAACTTATTATTTTGATCAATCAGACAGTTCTAATTCTGGTCACCCTTTACGATTTTCTACAACCGCAAACGGTACACATTCTGGAGGTAGCGAATATACCACGGGCGTGTCAACCAGTGGAACACCAGGTCAAGCAGGAGCGTACACTCAAATAATAGTAGCGGACTCTGCACCAACTTTATATTACTACTGTACAAATCACTCAGGTATGGGTTGGACGGCTAACACTCCTGAAGCTAATACTTGGAGTATGTTTAGTTGGAGTCAAAATTCTTGGGGCCAACAAGATGGAACTACTATTTCATTAACAGGTTTTGGACTAACTTCTTCTGTTGGTGATGGTACAAACATGGCTGTTCCTTCAAAAGGATGGGGTGGCGAAACATACGGTAGAGGAGAATGGGGTCAAGTTAATGACAACAGTGCTGTATTAACAGGATTTGGATTAACTACATCATTAAATGCAGATGGGTTGTTATCATTTCAATCAAATGGTTGGGGTAGAAACACTTGGAACTCTGAACCTTGGGGTGAAAGTAGTAACCCTGTAGTAAGTTTAACTGGATTTGGTTTAACTTCATCTGTTGGTGATGGAACAAATATGGGTGTTCCTCAACAAGGTTGGGGTGGTAAAGCTTGGGGAGACAATAACTGGGGTGAACTTGCTAACATAGATGTTTTTCCTTCAGGTATTAGTGCAACAACAAGTGTAGGAACAGTTTCAATAACAGCAGAAATAAATGCTGGTTGGGGCAGAGCTGCTTGGGATGACGATGCTTGGGGTATTCAAGGTGATATATTATTAGACGGGCAATTAGCTACATCTTCTGTTGGTTCAATATCTCCTGCGGATGTAATGGGAGTTACAGGAATTGCTGCAACATCTAGTATTGGATCACCTACAGTAATTGGTAATGTCACGGTTGTTCCAACTGGTCAGTCAATGACTTCTTCTGTAGGTGCTGTAATAGCAACAGATGTTATGGTTCCAACAGGACAATCAGCTACATCTTCTGTTGGCTCTATATCTCCCGCAGATGTAATAGGAGTTTCTGGATTATCTTCTACAATAAGTTTAGGTGGAATATCTGTAAATTCAAATCCTATAGTATTACCTACTGGTTTACCTTTAACTTCTAGTGTGGGATCTATAGATCCTTCTGACCAAGAAATGGGTCTAACAGGACAATCTTTAACTTCTAGTGTTGGAACAGGGTTGTCAATTAGTAGTACTTTTGATATAACTTTAACAGGAGTATCCGCAACTGTTTCTGTTGCTGGATTTGGAACTGCTACAGGCTTCGGAATTCAAGCATATTCTGACGTTGACACAGGTTCAAATTCATCGTATACAGATGTTGCAACAGGCTCAAATACAACATATAGTGACGTAGCATAGGAGAAAAGAATTATGGCATCAACATACACGGGACTAGGAGTCGAACTTCAAGCAACTGGTGAAAACGCCGGAACATGGGGTACGAAAACTAATACAAATTTACAGCTTTTAGAACAAATTTCGGGTGGATTCACTCAACAATCAATAGCCGGTGGCGCACAAACAACAACTCTATCTGTTTCTGATGGATCAACTGGTGCAACTCTTGCACACAGAATGATTGAATTTACAGGTACAATTACAGGAAATCAAATCGTAACTATACCTTTAGATGTTCAAACTTTTTATTTTTTAAGAAATTCAACATCAGGTGCATACACAGTACAATTTAAATATGTTTCTGGATCAGGTAGTACATTTACTTTTTCAGCTACTGATAAAAGTGATGTTGTAGTTTTTGCAGCAGCGGATGATGGCACAAATCCTAATATAATAACTTTAGAGTTTGGTGCTGGTGATGTAACTCTTACAGGAACACAGACTTTAACAAATAAAACTTTAACATCTCCTGCAATAGGAACTTCAATATTAGACACTAACGGAAATCAATTAGCTCTTTTAACAGCAACAGGTTCTGCTGTTAACGAAGTAACATTAGCCAATGCAGCAACAGGAAACAATCCTACGTTAACTGCATCAGGTGATGATACAAATATTGGTCTAGCTTTAAAAACAAAAGGAAGCGGAGTAATTCAAGCTGAGGATAGTGGTGGAAATGTGTCTGCAGTTAAAATAGCTGGTAAAGAAACTATTTGGGTTCCAGCTTCAGCGATGTATGGAGCAACAACAAACCCAGCTGATGCACAACAAGTCGAAACAACAGCAACAAGACCTGATATGAAAGTTTTAGACTTTGATAAAGACACAGATGAATTTGCACAATTTTCGATAGCTATGCCTAAATCATGGAATGAAGGAACATTAACTTACCAAGTATACTGGACACCTGGTTCTACAAACACAGGTGATTGTATTTTTGGATTACAAGCTGTTGCGTGTGCAGACAGTGACACTATCGATGTTGCATATGGGACTGCAGTAAACGTTACAGACGCTGGAATAGGTACAGTTGAAGACCAACAAATATCTTCTGAAAGCGGTGCTGTTACAGTTGCAGGATCTCCTGCAGCAGGTGAGTTAACGTACTTCCAATTATTTAGAGACGCAAATGCTGGTGGAGATACTTTTACTGCTGATGCAAGAGTGCTTGGAGTTAAAATATTCTTCACTACAGATGCAGCTAACGATCTGTAAGGATTAGAATATGAGAAAAATACCAGAGTACCTAGCCACTAGTGGTAAAGGAACTAAAAATACACAATCAAAAAAAGGTAAAATGTTTGGATATCAAGTCCTAGGATTTGGTGCGGGCGGTAGTAAACCTCCTTATGAAATTCAAATGATGGTTGTCGCAGGAGGAGGATCGGGCGCATTCACGGGCGGCGGAGGAGGTGCGGGAGGGTACCGTACTTCAACCCAACAAGATATTCCTGTTGGAGAAACTTTAACAGTTACAGTAGGAGCTGCACAAGGAGACTCTACAGTTTCTGGTGGATCTCTTACAACAATTACTAGCACACGTGGAGGCAGTGGCGGAGGATATTATAACGCTGTCGGCCAAACGGGCGGATCTGGCGGAGGCGGCGGAGGCGGCCATGGAAATTATTTCGGTGTTGGATACCAACCTGGTGGAGCTGCTGGAAACACACCTTCTACTTCTCCAAGTCAAGGTAACCCAGGTGGAGACGGAGCTAACTTACCTTACCCTCAATTCGCTGGAGGTGGAGGCGGAGGAGCTACTCAACCGGGAACAGCTGGAAACGGGGGCGGAGGCCAAGGTGGAGACGGAGCTCAAAATAATATTGTAGATGGTACAACTCAAGTGTATTACGCTGGCGGTGGCGGCGGATCTGGCGGGGGCACAAAATCAGCCGGGCAAGGCGGTCAAGGCGGCGCTGGAAACGGCGGAGGAAACGGACAAAACGGATTCGACGGGCAGGCAAATACGGGCGGCGGCGGAGGCGGCGGCCGAAATAGCGGATCGAGTGGAGGAAGCGGTATCGTTGTATTAAAAGTGCCAACAGCTAGTTATTCTGGAACAACTTCAGGATCTCCAACTGTTACAACTGTAGGAGACTTTACAATAATGAAATTTACAGGTTCAGGGAGTTACGTAACATAATGGCTCATTTTGCAAAAATAGATGAAAACAATAATGTAGTAGACTGTATAGTTCTTCACAATGATGTAGTAACATCAGAAGAAGCAGGAAAAGAATTTATACAAAACGTTTTAAAAAAAGACGGAACGTGGTTACAAACTTCTTACAATACAGCAGGAGGCGAGCACAAACTTGGTGGAACTCCTCTTAGAGGAAACTTTGCAACTAAAGGATGCACATGGGATCCGATAAGTCAAGTCTTCATGCCAGAAAAACCTTTTCCTAGTTGGGTTATATCAAATACTGCTCCTAAATGGACTTCACCTCATGGTGATGCTCCAGAGCTAACTGAAGAACAACAAGCTCAAAATACTGCAGGAACTAATGATTGGTATTATGGTTGGAACGAAGATGAGCAGCGTTGGGATTTAATAGACGGCCAAAGCATAGAATAATCTATTTACAATTCATTTTAAAAGATATATACTTTGTTAAAAAGTATGAAAGTAGAAACAACACCTGATCGTGATCATGATTATTGGATATGGAGAAATTATTTTACTCCTAAACAAATTAAAAGTTTCAATAATTTATTAAAGAAAAACTGTAAAATAGTTGAGCCTCGTACTTCACACGCAACAAATCAAAAAGGCGAATCTCTTAAAAATGTAAAGACTTTTTTAATACCGTTAAAAAAGTGCAGTAAATATGTTGATCCTATTTTAGACCAAATTTACTATACAAATAATTTAAATTTTTCTTACAATCTTTTTAATGAATACAGTAAAATGGACTGTGGAAACTATAATATTTATTCTTCTGAAACTAAAGCAAACTATGAATGGCACATAGACAAATCTAAAACATTAGTCTTTGATACAAAATGGACAGTGTTACTTAATCTTTCTGAAAAAAAATATAGTGGTGGTGAATTTCAAATATTTAATCAAGGTCCTTACGCCATACCTGAATTTAAAAGTGGAGCTATGTTAATGTTTAAATCACATTTAAACCATAGAGTTACCCCAGTGACGGAAGGAGAGCGAAGGACTTTTACTATTTTTTTGTCCGGACCAAGATGGAAATAATATAATGCCAGCAAATTGGAAATTTAATATACCAGATCATGTCAATTATTATGCTTGGCAAGAAGATATATTTAATGAATTAGAATGTGAGGCTGTAATGGAAATAGGTGAGAAACAATTATTTGAACAAGCCACTATTGGAAAAGAAAGAAAAATTTATAAAAAAGTAAGAAAAGGCACAGTATCTTGGATACCTGTATCTGATGAAACTTTATGGATATACGAAAGAGTTAGTAACTGTATAAACAATTTAAATAGAGATTACTTTAAATTTGATCTAGAGGGTTTTTCACAAGACTTTCAATTTACAAAATATAAAAAAAATAATTTTTACGATTGGCATGTAGATAGAGGTTTTGGTAATCCAAATGCACGAAAACTATCTTTCTCAATACAACTTACTAACCCTAAAAAATATAAAGGTGGAGATTTAATTTTTTGTCAAGGAACAAAATTAGATGTTACTAACCATAGAAAACAAGGAACTATTATAGCTTTTCCTAGTTTTATATTACACAAGGTAACTCCTGTAACTAGAGGTGAAAGAAATTCTTTAGTGGGATGGAGTACAGGATCAAACTTTAAATGATAGGAGAAACATGCAAATAAGAAACATATTCAGTATACCATTAGGTATAACTGTTAATGAACAACACAAAAAAATACAAAAAAATTTAGTTAAGTATTGCACTAAATTAAAAAATAAAAAAAAGAAAGGAGGAGGACTTTGGGAGTCACAGTTATATAATACTTATGGTCAACATCTTATTCACTCTGATGATAAATTTAAAGATGTAAATAATTTTGTATTCTCAAATGTTTTAGAATTTTCAAAAACAATAGGTTATGAAAAATTAGGTGTTCAATGTAAAGAAAGCTGGTTTAATGTTTATAATAAATATGATTATCAAGAAGCTCATGACCACATGGGTTTTAATATATCAGCCATATATATTTTACAAGGATCACATAAAACAGGGACTATAAATTTTAAAAACCCTTCGCCTTCTAAAGAAGTATATTTATTTAATCCAGAGAACGAATACACTTTTTCTAATATGTGCATAAATCCTCAACCAGGTTTGTTGTTAATATTTGATTCTAACTTAGTTCATTCAGTTAGTCAGAACTTAACTAATGAGAAAAGAATATCGTTGGCATATAATTTTAATGTTTATAAATAAATATGAAACTATTTTTTAAAGAAAAACAAAATTTTTTAACTAAAGAAAATAAAAAATTTATTGAAGAAGTAGTTTACGGAAAAAATTTTCCAGTATTTTTTCAACAAGGCATTACACTTTTGCCAGGTACAATTAATGATAGACCTAAAGATGTTATGTTTTGCCATGTTGTTTTAAAAAGACTAGAACAAACTCAAAATCTTAAAGATGCTATAAATACTGATGATTTAGTTTATACAAATACCTTAGATATTTTAAATAATTTTTGTAAGAAGATAGGAGAGAAACCAAATTTTTATACACGGATTGCTTACAATATTACAATACCTAATAAAAATAAAACATGTGGTGTTCATTTAGACCATGAATATAACCACAAACAAATTATTATTTATTTAAATGATTCAAGCGGCGATACTTTTATTGTTGATAAAAATAACAACGTATTAAAAAAGATACCCTATAAAGCAGGCAAAGGAGCTTGCTTTGAAAATTTACCACACTATCAAGAGTACCCTAAGTTTGGAGCAAGAATTGCTCTAGTAGCTACTTTTATTTGATCTTGAAATTGAGCATAATCTGATATAATACCTGATAAACAGGATTTTACATGCTACAAAAAATAGTATTTCAACCAGGTATTAATAAACAAATCACAGAAACCGGGGCAGAAAGCCAGTGGGTTGACTGTGATAATGTTAGGTTTAGGTATGGTGTGCCTGAAAAAATAGGTGGCTGGAATCAATTAGGGGGTCTAAATTCTAATGAATTAACAGGTGCTGGTAGAGGACTTCATCATTTCTTAAATACCGCTGGAAGAAGATATGCTATCATTGGAACTAATAGAATATTGTATGCTTTTTCTGGAGATGTCTTTTATGATATACACCCTATAAAAACTACAACAACTCTTACAAATGCATTTAGCACAGTAAATGGATCACCAACAGTTACAATAACTTTTTCAACTGCACACAATATAAATCCAAATGACATTATTTTATTAGATAATTTTACAACCATTACTGGTTCTAATTTTGGATCATCTGATTTTGATAATAAAAAATTTATGGTGACCTCTGTCCCAACAGCTACAACCCTTACAGTTACAATGCCTTCTAATGAATCGGGGTCCGGGGCAACGACATCAGGGGGTATTAGGGTACAGCATTATTATCCTGTTGGAACAGCTGTCCAAGAAAAAGGTTATGGTTGGGGTTTAGGTTCTTATGGAGGTGAAGATACAGGAGCTGTTACGACGACTTTAAATGGAGCAATAGACGCTAGTACAACAACTATAGTTTTAACAAACGCAGCACAGTTTCCATCAACAGGAACTAGCTTTGTTTTAATCGGAACAGAAATGATACAATACACAGGTATAAGCGGTAACACTTTAACAGGAGTAACAAGAGGAACTAGAGGGACAACTGCTGCGTCTCACAGTGATGGTGCAACTGTTACAAATGGTACAGACTATAGTGCATGGAACGAACAAACACAGGAAGGTTTAGCTTTAGATCCAGGTATGTGGTCATTAGATAATTTTGGTGACAAAGCTATTTGTTTAATTCATGATGGTCCTGTTTTTTCTTGGGACTCTAGTTTAGGTAATGCTACTGAAACACGAGCAACTATTATATCTGGTGCACCTACAGCATCAAGACACATGGTTGTATCAACACCGGATCGTCACTTAGTATTTTTTGGAACAGAGACAACTATTGGAGATAGCACAACACAAGACGACATGTTTATTAGATTCTCTGATCAAGAGAATATAAATTCATACACACCAACAGCAACCAATACAGCAGGTACACAAAGACTTGCTGACGGATCTAAAATCATGGGAGCTATAAGAGGTAGAGATTCAATTCTTGTTTGGACTGACACAGCGTTATTTACAATGCGTTTTGTTGGTCAACCATTTACCTTTGCGTTTGCACAGGTTGGAACTAACTGTGGACTTGTTGGACAGAACGCAGCTGTTGAAGTTGATGATGCTGCATACTGGATGTCAGAGAATGGTTTCTTTAGATATGGTGGTAAATTAGAATCACTACCATGTTTAGTAGAAGATTTTGTATACGACGATATAAATTTAGCATCTGGTAATCAAATGGTTTCTGCAGGTTTAAATAATTTATTTGGTGAAGTTATATGGTTTTATCCATCAAACACATCGGATGTGGTTAATAAAATGGTAGCGTACAACTACTTTGATTCTACATTATTAAAAAGACCTGTATGGACAGTTGGAACATTAGCTAGAACTATGTGGAAAGACTCCTCTGTATTTGGTAAACCACACGCATTAGAATACGATGCCGCAACAGATACATCTTTTGATGTTGTTGGTAATACAGAGGGTAGAACATCATACTATGAACATGAAACAGGGACAGACCAAAATAAAAACGGTACGATAACTGCGGTGGTATCAAACATCTCGTCAGGTGATTTTGACATAACTCAAAGAGTTTTAAGAGGAGCTCAAACTGGTATGCCTGATCTTAGAGGCGATGGTGAGTTTATAATGAAAGTAAGAAGATTTATACCAGACTTTGTTTCACAAACAGGCACAACAAGAGTTACGTTAAATTTAAGAAACTTTCCAAATGACTCAAGATCTAGTTCATCACTTGGGCCATTTGATATTACTTCGTCTACAACTAAAGTAGACACACGTGCAAGAGCCAGAGCAATTTCATTAAAAATAGAAAATACAGCTGCTGACCAAAGTTGGAAACTAGGCACATTTAGATTAGACATACAACCAGATGGGAGAAGATAATGCCACTAAATAAAAAAGGTAAAAAAATAATGAAGTCTATGAAAAAACAATACGGTAAAAAAAGAGGTGAACAAGTATTTTATGCAACTTTAAATAAGAAAAAAATTAAAGGAGTTAAGAAAAAATAATGGCAAAGATAACACAGATTATAACTAGACCATCACAAGAATACGATTACACTATAGCAGAGGCTCAGGTAAGGGACTTAGATGGTATTATACAAAAACTTAATACTACATATCAACAAGAGTTAAAGGATGAAGTAGAAGCTCAAAACTTCTTTTTAAATTAATGGCTAATAGTTTTATAAATAAAAAAGCAGATCTAACAACCACAGATTTAACGACTCTGTATACTGTACCATCAGCTAGAACGGGTGTTGTTAAATCTCTATTAGTGTCCGAAGACGCTGGATCAGGGAGCACAATTACTATAACTTTAGTAGACTCTAGTGGTGCTATATTTAATTTATTTAAAGATAAAGCTATAGCATCTAAAGCAACAACAGAACTTTTAAGTCAACCTCTTATTATGGAGGAGAGCGAGGTGTTAAAAGTACAAGCTGCCGACGCGAATGAGCTGCACGTCGTGGCCTCTATATTAGAAATACAGCCAAGAGAGGTAACAACATAATGGAAACATTAAAACCAAAAGAAGTAAAGACAACTATAAAAAACAAAAAAACAGGTGAAATATACGAAACAGAGGAAGCTTTAAAAGCTGCTAATATCCCAGAAGAAGATGTACAAAGGGATGTTACTGTGATAATGCCTAGTTTAAATTTATTTGGAAAAACTAAATGATAAAATTTTCTGACCCAATAGACCAACAAAGATATGATGCAGGCTTCAAGTTTATGCCGCAAGATAGATTTTTAGCAGGTCCTTTTAATCCTAAATCTATAGATATGACTGGATCTGGTTTAACATCGTTAGGTGTATCAGGAGCTATTCCTACAGGAAGGTTTGGAATACCAAGAATATTAAATCCATTTGCAGAAGGAGATGGTGGAGGCATAACCTCTGGCCCTGTTGATACCTCTGGTTTTGATTACGAGTTTGATGCTCTAGGAGCAATAGATAATCCAGATAACGTGGGTCTTACTGAAGAGGAACAAGAGGCATTAGACAACGTTCAAAATGTTGGTTTAACTCCAGGTCAAGCATTTGGAGCTTTTGGTCAAACTTTAGCTCTTGGTCCATTTGCTGGATTTCTTTCTGCACGTAGATCATTTAAAGCAAATGAGCAGGCAGCTATTGATGCTGCAAAAGAAGCAGCAGCAAAAGCAGCTTTTGATAGAGCTATGGCAGATCAGAAAGGTTTTTATGCTGGCTTAAATGAAGGAGCAGGTGCAAGTGTATCTGATAAATCTAGAGAAGAAGCTGGTAGTGGATTTGGTGATGTATCTGAGTCAGGACCTTTTAAAGACGGTGGCATTGTAGATCTTGTAGATATATATGATTGATTATAATAGAAAAAGGCGATAAAAAGGACAAACTATGGCAATTTCAAGAAACTTAATGGAAAGACAAATGCGTAACATGGGTGGACTTATGACACTAGATGAACCAAGACAAGGTTATTTTCTAGGTAAGATTGTAAGAAAAGCTAAAAAAGCTGTAAAGAAAGTAGCTAAGTCTCCATTAGGTAAAGCTGCTATTGTAGCAGGTTTAGGCTACGGATTAGGTGGCGCTAAATTTTTAGGTGGTGAAGGTATTTTTGCAGGTGGTCAAGGTTTACAACGTTTTAAAAACCTTGCAAACTTAGTTAGAGTTAGTGGTGTTGGTGGTGATGCTGAAGGTAAAAGAGGAGCATTAGCTGGATTATTCTTTGATAAAGACGATAAATTTGATTTAGGTCGTACGGCATTAACAGGTTTAGGAGTTTCAGCTTTAGCTGCACCATTCTTAATGGGTGGCGATGAAGAAGAGATTGATGAAGGCACACCATTTAATTTAGCTCAACCAATGGTAGAAGATATTAGACAACAAGCTAGATCTTATTACCAAGATCCTACACAATCAGCACTATATTTTATGCCTCCTAAATCAGCTGTGCAAAGTCAATTTTATGCTGCTGGTGGTGGATTAGCTGACATACCAAGAGAGGGATATGAAAACGGTAAAATTGTTATGAAAGATTATTCAGATGATCCTGGTTACAAAGGTTGGTTAAAAATATATAAAAAAAATCCTGAAGCAGCCATGATGAATGAGAACGCTCAAGAATATTTACGATTCTACAATAGTAAAGCAGAAGGTGGTATCATGGATCTAGGTGGTATGGAAAAAGATTATCGAGAAGGCGGCTTTGTGCCGATAGGAGCTGAGGAGAGAGCGGACGATGTGCCAGCTAGACTTAGCAAAAATGAATTTGTATTTACAGCAGACGCTGTAAGAAATGCAGGCGGAGGCGACATAGACAAAGGCGCTGAAGTTATGCAGAATATGATGGACAATTTAGAAGCGGGTGGTATGATATCTGAGGAGTCTCAGGGTAAAGAAAATCCTGCACAAGAAATGTTCGATCAAGCACAAATGTTGGAGGGTAGATTAGCATAATGGCATTACCAGATTATTTACAAGAAACCGCTAAGGATTACGCCAAGCAGTTAACGGCTGCAACTTCTGTACCTATAGATACAAGTAAGTTTACAGGTCGTCAGTTTGTTGCTGGTGAAGATCCATTACAGTCACAGGCGATTGGTTTAGCAACACAAGGTATTGGTTCTTTCCAACCTTTTTTAACATCAGCTCAACAAGCTATAACACAAGCCGGACAAGACGTTGGAGGACTTCAACAATTCATGGGCACGGGAGCAGGGACCGGGGCTGGTTCAATACAAGCTTTCATGTCACCATATCAACAAGGTGTTATCGATGAAACATTAAGACAATTTGATCAAGGGAGACAACTTGGTCTACAAGAAATTGCAGATAATGCAGTAACGCAAGGTGCATTTGGTGGTGGCAGACAAGGTGCATTAGAAGGTCAATTTAGAGCAGAGACAGCAATGGGTAGAGCAGGTCTAGCTAATCAATTATTACAACAAGCATTTCAAGATGCAACAGCAAGAAGAGGACAAGCGTTTGCACAACAACAAGCATTAGCAAATCAAAGAGCAGGTTTAGCTCAAAATCAATTTGCATTGTCTAATTTCCAAAGAGCAGGTCAAGCTGCTGACGTAGCTAACCTAGGCCAACTTGGTGCGTTTAGACAAGGTTTAACTCAATCACAATTAGCCGCTGATCAACAAGCAGCACAAACTGCAGCTTATGAACCATTCGGTAGATTATCAACTTATGGAACAGGACTAACAGGTTTAGCCGGAGGTGTTGCAGGTCAACAATTCCAACAACCAGCTGCTCCTAGTCCATTCTCTACAGCGTTAAGCACAGCGTTAGGTATCGGCGGACTATTCGGAAAATTTAGGTAACACATGAGACCATTAAATAGACCAATGTTTAGATACGGTGGCCCTATTAAAGAGGGTATTATGGATGGTATTAAAGAGCCACAGGCTATCAATACTGTCGGTAGTCCACTTGCACCAAAAGACGTTGGTGGTCGTCAAAAATATGCTGTTCCGTTATTAGGTTTTTTAGGAGTAAATGCCCTTAGAGCAGCTGCTATGAGAGCAGCTCCAAGAATTGCAAGTTTATTTAGAACACAAGTAGGAACAAAAGCTGTTCCTAAACAAGGTCCAATAGGATTTGGAGCCCCTCAAGTGACAACAGGAGCTGGAGGTACTGTAACAAGATCAACTACTAAACTAACACCAGGTATGGGTGAGGTACCTATATTTGCACCTAGTTATCTTGGTAGAGACCCAACTGTTAGAACAATTGGTGCTATTGGAAAAGCTGTAACAAGTCCTACAGCTAAAGGTATAGGAGGAAAAGCAGCACAATTTGTATTTTCTCCAACAGGTATAGTTACTGGTGCTTATTTTGCAGGTGGTAAATTTTTTGATAAAGATGGCAAAGAGATACCAGAAGAAGTTGTTCAACAACAAGGACTAACAACAGGTAGACAATTTACTGGTGATGAAGAAATGGTAGGAGATCCAAGAAGACCATTACCTGATTCTAAACCAAAACCAAATCAAGAAGATTTAGCAAAACGTAGAATTGAAGCATCTAAGAAAAGATATTACGATATTTTTGGATTAGATAAAATGAAAAAAGATTCTGTTTATGATTCGTTAATTGATGCAAGTCAAATTGTTCAAGAGGAAGGTGGAGATCTTAGAGGTGCTATCAAATCTGGAACTTTACAAAATAGAATTATACAAGCTATTGGCAAAAATTTAGATAAAACTGCTGCTCTTAAACGACAGATTGATTCTGCTATAGTTAAAGCAGAAATAGAAAAAGATGTTGCTGGTGCTAAACCAGGAAGCTATTTAAAACAAGCAGAAGATTACGCTGCAATGAAAAATGTATCAGTAAGTCAAGCATATAAAGATTTAGGTTTTGATAAACGAGGAGACTTAAATGAAGGTGTTCAATTATACTTAAAAACAAATAAAGTTGCACCTGCAGGTAATGACTTAGCAACCTTAGCTCGTAGCTATGAAATAGATATCGCTGGAATAGAAGATACTACGACTGTTAAAAATAAAATGAAAGAAAAAGGTTATGATGAAGTTGGATATTTAACAGAAATATTATCTAATCCAAACGCTAATGTTAAACCAGGTAATTACGTAATTAATAACAGAGTGTTAAACGTCGACGCAGATAAGAATATAACACCTGTTTTCTAGGAGTTTAAATGTCAATATTCTTACAAGGAGACAATCAATTAGAAAGTCCTAATAATCAAAAAGTTGGAACAATAGAATCTATTTTATCTGGTGTTGCATCAGGTTTAATACAAATACCAAAAGGTTTTTTTTCACTTGGTGCAACTCTTATGGATCTTGGTGTTGATCAAGGCAGAGCTGCCAAAGTAGAATCTTTTTTTGATGATCTTACAGAGTTTGATGAAAAAGCAGAAGCAACTACAGCCGGTAGAATTACAGAAGCATTAGTTAATATAGGTTTACCTGCAGCAAGAGGTTTTAAAATAGCGTCCAAAATGGCTGATGATGCTATGCGTGCTGGTAGAAATAATAAATATTTTAAAGCAACAAATCCTAATCTTAAAGGAGCTGTAGACGAAGCGTTAGAATTAAATGCACGTGGTAAAACAAATAAATTTATTGCAGGTGCATTAGGCGGTGGTTTAGCTGAAGCTGTATTTGTAGGTGACGTAGAAAAAATAGGATCGTTTGGAGATTTAATTGGTGGACCAACAAAAATAGATAGATCTACAGACGATGACCCTACAAGAGAACTATTAAATAGAATTAAATTTGGTACAGAGGGTGCATTGTTTACCGGACTTATAGGTGGCACTGGTAAATTTGTTAAAAGATTAACTGATCGAAACAAACAATTAGATGTAGCAAACTCTAAACTAGATGCATTTATAGATAAAATTGCATCAGGGTTCAGGGCACGTAGTGGTAAAACACAAGAATTTTTTGATATAGAAAGAACGTCTGTAGGAGAAAGAGCTGCAGATGCGGCAGCTGCAAGAAACATATCTAGAGAATTAGATCAAGCAATTGATAAAGTATTTCCACCTATACGAACTGTGTTAAATCAAGCTGAAGCTGCAAAAAGAAAACAAACGTTAACAAAAGTAAATGATCTATTGTTATCTGGTAAAGCAGAACTTGATGATCAGGGTGTTGCAACATTTGGTAAATTAGATGATGCAAAGAAAAATGCGTTAATTAAAGAATTAAAAGATATGAAAGTAGATGATCAAGTTATTACAGACATACTTGCTAGTCTTTCTACGATAAGAACTAGATGGTCTGATTTATTTTCTAAACTAGGTAGATCATTAGGACAAAACGAAATTAAAGAATTTAAAAGTTTATTTGGCAATAAGTTTAAAAGTTACATTGGATCTACTTATGATATATTTCAAAATCAAAGTATCTTTCCTTGGGTTAGATATAAACCAACACAAGAGGCAATAAACGAAGCTAAAGAAGTTTTTAAATCTAGTGCAAGAGAAGCTGGTGAAGAAATGACAGATCTTCAAGCAGAGCAGGCTGTAACCAGAGTATTAAGAACTGCAAGACTACCAAAAGGTATGAGAATGGATAGACCATCAGATGCCATCTTTGAAGTGCCTGGTTTTTTTGTAAATAGAACTACACTAGATGAAGTTGTAACAGCTAGAGGGTCTGCATTAGTTTCTGCAGGTGCAATTAAAGAGGCTGATAGAGTTGTGTTTGAAAAACTTTTAGGTAAACAAGCTAATCCTATGCAAACAATTATAGGTGGCACAGCTAAACTATCTATGATTACAAGGAGAAATTTATTCTTTGGAGATTTAATTAAAAAATCTAATGAATTAAAAGCTGCTGGAAAAAAACCTTTATTTGCAGAAACAGCAGACGAAGCAAGATTGTTATTTGGTGATGATTTTCAACAGATAAGAATTGATCAAGCTAAAACACTTAGTGTTGCAGCCAAAGGTGGATCAATAAATCCACTTAATGAATTATACACTACACCGGGTATAGCTAAAGCATTAGAAGGGACATCACTTTCTTTTGACAAAGCAGGTATATTAGGTCAACTATATCAAAGTTTAGTTTTATATCCAAAAGGTCTATCACAAATTGCAAAAACAATTTTATCACCAGTAACACATGTTAGAAACTTTGTTAGTGCTGGTGCATTTGCAACTGCAAATGGTATCATACCAAATCCAGAAGCAATTAGAACAGCATATCAGGCGCTACAAACACCACTCAAGGGGACAAGAATGCAAAATGATTTGTATGAAGAATTATTAAAACTAGGTGTTGTAAACTCTAACGTAAGATTAGGAGATCTAACAAGGCTGCTTGAGGACGTAAACTTTGGTGAGACTATGACATCAGACAAAGGTATGAGAATGTTATTAAAACCATTATCAAAATTAAAACAAGTATCACAAGATTTATACACAGCTGAAGATGATTTTTGGAAAATAGCTTCGTGGGCTACAGAAAAAGCAAGAATAGAAAAAGAATTTGCAAATAAAGGTATTACGAGGGGTATGACTATAAAAAGAAATGGAGCAGATGTTGTAGTAGATGAACAATTTTTTAAAGAAGAAGCTGCTGATATTGTAAAAAATAATATACCAAATTATGATTATGTATCTGATTTTGTAAAATCATTAAGAAAATTACCTATTGGTAACTTTGTATCTTTTCCTGCAGAAATAGCTAGAACAGGTACAAATATTGTAAGAAGAGGGTTAAGAGAAATAAATGAAACAATAACATTACCTGATGGAACAGTGGTAAAACCATTTGAAACATTAGGGTATACTAGACTATTTGGTTTTGGTGCTACAGTTGCAGCTGTGCCGTATGCAACACAAAAAGCTTTTCAAGCCATATACGATGTGACTGATGAAGAAAGAGAAGCTATAAGAAGATACGTAGCTGACTGGTCAAAAAACTCAACAATACTGCCAATAAAAGACAAGAACGGTAATTTTAAATACATAGATTTTAGTCACGCTAACGCATACGATACACTAGTAAGACCCGTACAAACAGTTATTAATGCAGTGGCTGATGGTAGAACAGATGAAGATGGGATCATGGATGACTTTCTTGCAGGTACATTTATATCTATGAAAGAATTTGCACAGCCATTTATATCAGAATCTATTTGGACAGAGGCAGTAACAGATTTAATAGCTAGGGGTGGTGAGACAAGAGAAGGCTTTAGAGTATTTAATCCACAAGATCTACCTGGAGATAAAGCAACAAAAATAATGAAACACTTAGTAAGAGCACAAATGCCTTTTTCATTTGAACAATTAAAAAGATTAGATAGGTCCATAGAGTCTGTTGATGTTTTAACTAAAGGTAAGTTCGATGAGTACGGGCAACAGTTTGAATTTGGTGACGAGTTTCAAGGTTTGTTTGGTTTTAGAGAAGTAAAAGTAAATCCTGAACGTGGTCTTGATTTTAAAATTGCAGACTATCAAAGAGGTGTTAGACAATCCAGACAGTTATTTACGAGAGAATCTTTACGTGGCGGTCCAGTAGAACCAAGAGATATTGTTAATGCATACATAAACGCAAACAGAGCTTTGTTTAATGTTAGAAAAGAGTTTAAAGGCGATATTGATGCTGCAAGAATTTTAAATATAAGTGATGATGCATTTAGATCTTCAACAGCTAGACTATCAAACGTAGATGTTGCAACAATAGACAATAATACGTTTAGACCAATTAATATATCAGCAGATATACGGTTAGCATTTAGAGAAAACGCAGACAGACTTGGACTAGCAGATCCTCTTGATACGGCATCAAGTGTTATACAAGACATACAATCTCAAATGAGAGATGTTTCTTTAAATGATTCGGAGTTTCCATTCTTTGAAAATCCATTATTACCTATTTTACAAGATACACCTGCAACACCAACATCGTTAAATTTACCAGGTATTGATTCAAATATAGTCAATAATCCAGGTGCAGCGGGATCTTTTTCTAACTTGACAACAGCAGAGAAACTGCGAATATTGTTTCCACAGGGATAATTATGGCTAGAAAATCAGCATTACAAAAAATAGAATCGCATGAAAAGCTTTGCAGAATTATGCAAAAGCAAACTTTCGAGCAGATTAAAGAAATGAAGGATCGAATAAAAAGACTAGAGTATTGGATAGTTGGAGGTATGGGGGCTGTTCTCGTAACTTTACTAACTGATATTGCAAGATAATGACAGCTGATTTTGGTATAGGAATGTTTATTTATGGTATGACATGCATACTTATAGGTGCTATAATTGCTTAT
>MDTC01238685.1_pt1 | contig 21236 bp, 38 predicted proteins | sample 811181 | NCBI WGS metagenome assembly MDTC01 (sample SAMN05326644, study PRJNA326480) | marine metagenome | isolation source: seawater | place: Pacific Ocean: North | collected 2011 | reverse complement strand
TTAGCGGTATAGTCATCAAGTAAATCCACTAACAAACAAAGGGGTTGACACCCCTTTTTTATTGACTAAAATTTGCTAAGTTGATTGTTTTCCAGTGTCAAGTGAAACTAATATAATTGATTTTTGGCTTGACAATGCCGGCAGGTTTCCATTGCTACCTAAGTCTGAAGTTTTACGATTAGCTAAAATCATCCAAAATTCAAAATCTTCACAGATAGTAAGGGAAAGAGCAATACAAAAATTGATTCGTCATAATCTTAAGCTGATTCCTTCTATCACAAAGCAAATGACTAGGTCGATGAAGACCTTTCGTCATAATGACCATTGTTTAGTTGATTTGTTCCAAGTGGGTGCAATTGGCTTACGCAAAGCGGCAGAAAAGTTTGATCCGCAAAGAGGTTATGCTTTTAGTACATATGCGACTCCATGGATTAAGCAGGCGATATACCGTGAGTCATACAACATGATGTCTCCAATCCGTGTCCCAGAAAGCACAATTAGAGATTATTACGATTTAAGAAAGATTGAAGAAAGTCATGGGACTGTTGTTTTAAAAGAAAATAAGAAGCACCGTCTTGAACAAGCCTTTTTTGCTATGAATTGCAAAAGCATTGACGCTGCGTGCAAGGACGACACAAATTCTAGTCATCACGACTTTATTCCGTCAAAAGTTTACAAAGATGTCAAGCCTAGAATGACTTTTGATCAAATCGTATCTAAAGCTTGTCTTAATGATTTTCAAAAGAAAGTATTACACATGAAATACATACAGAACTATACCGCTGCTGCCATTGCAGAAGAGGTAGGAGAAAGCGCAAGCAAGGTTCGCGACAACATAAAGCGATCAATAGCCAAAATAAAAATAGAAGGGACGTATAATGTAGGGGTAAATCCCTTTTTGGGCTAATCAATGGCTTCTATCAGCCTCTCTGGCAAAATTACCGGCAAAAAGTCGGATCCTGCAGTGACATTGCGTCAAGCAGGAGAACTCTCAATTGCAGAATTCTCAGTACTAGATTCTGATTACGCATACTTTAAAAACAGGGACGACAATCCTGGTCAGTTCTACAAAGTGCAAGTCGTAGGTAAAAATACTGACTGGCTTTCTGAGAACCTAACGCACGGCAGCAAAGTCACTGTTCATGGCCAGCCCGTTTGGCGTGAATATAACGGTCAAAAAATCCTTGACGTTAAGAACGCCCGAGTAGTTTCTATGGACGATAGGAAGCCTGCAGCCGAAAGCAGCTCACTGTTCTAATCCTCTATGGATTCAAGCTACAATCTTTCTTGTATTTGTTTGGGGGTTGTCGTTGCAGCCTCCACTTTTTTTGTCCCAATTTTTATGGTGATGGATAGGCCATGGACCCAAAATATTTCGTCAGCGGAGCTGTCGGACCTTTCATTGACGAAACACCAATCATCTCTCACGCCAACATCAAGCCCTACATTATTGCAATTCTTTTGCATCGAGGAGCTGCCACCTTCGGAGAAGTGCTTGCTTGTATAGCACCACACTGTGCCGACATTGACACTAAGATTGGTCTATGGGATGGTTTAGAGAATTATCACGTCAAAGATCGCAACAGATTGGAGATTTTAATTGAAGAGGTTTTAGGGGAGATGGTCTCTGGTGGCCTTTTGAGGTATAATAATGAGCAAGACCTTTGGGTTTTATCTGTAGGCGAAAACCACAGGAACGTCCCTACGATAATCAACTGGGTCTCGGCTACAGGAGCACAGCTGCCTCATCATGTCATCCTTGAAATGTCTCAAGATGAAATTATCCGGTCTAACAAAACACATGCACACGACTGAAGTTTTGAACACAAAAAAAGCTGCGATTGAAATTATTGCTTGGATGAATAAATCCCCTCATCCTATGCCAGTGTTTGATCATGATGAAATTGTTTACGTTTTAAGGAAGACTGATTGGCAAAAAGCGAGAGTTATAACTAGCTCATGTAACGGATGCCAGTTACAATTAGTAGATAGTAAAGAGGCGTTTAACCTTTATGATGCAAGATGTATCAGGCCGGCTTGAAATAGCAGTCGTTTGCGACGACATCAAAGAGTTGTTGCTTGAAAAAAATGCTAAGTATGGAAACAGCGCTTTGAATCCCGTCAGGATTTTTAGTACTGAGTCACCTATAGCTCAATTGCTTGTCAGGATTGACGACAAGTTAAGCAGAATTAAAAGAGGAGCTGGGTTACTGGCTGCAGATGAAGATGTCATCAATGATCTAATAGGCTATTTAGTACTGCTGAAGGTTGCAATGAACAGAGAGAACACTTTAAAAGTGGAATACGAGCAAATACTTGACTTTGCGTATTTAGACGAAGATCCAACTTGGCAGCAGTATCGCAATACTGACATATGAACTACCCAGAAATTGTGCTGCCAATCAAGTTGATGTCTAAGGCACGTCCTAGAGTCACCAGGAATGGCACATATATGCCTAAACCTTATCAAGATTGGCGTAAAGAATGCAGCAACCTACTTAAAAATGCTTGGAACTTAGAACCAATTGACCATCCTATTTCTGTTGAGATTGAGTGTTATGGCACTGCTCGTGGCGACATCGATAATTACATGGGGGCATTGTTCGATACGGCCAACAAAATCCTGTGGGTCGACGACCGCGCTTCCATCATCCAAAAGGCATCAATCTCGTACTATAAAAGGCCAACAGCAGAAAGTTGCTGGAAGATCCGTATTTATGACTTATAGCTAAGTTAGATTGGAAGTAGTATGTTTTTTTATGCAATCCTCTGACGTAGAGATTTGCTATTTGCAGGCTGACCCTGAATACAGAAAAGCCAGAGGACAAAGTCAATCACACATAAAGACAATTCTTCGCAGTCCAGCCCATTACGTTAGCGCGGGTAAGCACGGATTAATTCCGTCTCCTGCGATGATTATGGGCACCGCCGTGCATTGCAAGTTGTTAGAAGGAGAAGATACGTTTGCAGCGCAGTTTACTCAGCGACCAGATGGCATTAAATTTACTACTAAAGAGGGCAAAGACTGGAGAGCTGCTAATAGCAAGAAGAAGATTCTTACTAACGAAGGCAGAGACCGTCAGTGGGACTCTGTCGTTGGAATGGTGGACGCGCTTAGAGGCTTGGAATGGTTTGACACTAGTCTGCAAGACTATCGTAAATACAACGAAGTTAGTATCTACTGGAACGACGACAATATTGCCTGCAAGGCAAGGCTTGACCGTGTCATTCAATTAGAAAACGAAACATTGGTCCTTGACCTTAAAACTACTGATAACATTTCGCCAACAAAATTTCAATCAAAGGTAGTCGATCTTGGCTACGATTTCCAAGCTGCTTGGTATTCTCATGCTGCTGAGATCGCCTATGGCAAGCCAGTGCGGTTTATTTTTGTAGCGATTGAACGAAGTGCTCCATACACTATTGACTTTTTCGAGGCTCCAAGGTATATGATTAATGAAGCACGATACAAGAATCAAAAAGCACTAAGAATCCTTAAGGAATGCAAGGAGAAGAATGAGTGGCCCACTCGACAGCCAAGCCTAAAGCTAGTAGATTATCCGAAGTGGTACACGCCTATTTCTCGCGATGATCAGCCCCTTGTCACCAATAAAAAAAATGGATTCGTTCCCCTCTTCTAATCTGCCTGAAGTTAGTTGCAGGCTTGTATGGGTGACACCAGATGCGGAGGAGATGATTGCTTATTTAGCAAGAGTCTCTAATCCTACCAACCAAAACAGTAAAGAAACAGCTCCTAAGTTAATCCGTTATCTGATTAAACACAGCCATTGGTCACCATTTGAAATGGCCACAATGTGCGTAGAAATTAATACTACTCGTGCTATTGCACAGCAGATTATACGGCATCGGAGCTTTTCGTTTCAAGAATTTTCTCAGAGATACTCTGACGTAGGGCAGCTTGGTGATGCAGTTATTCCGCATCTTCGCCGGCAAGACAAGAGCAATAGGCAAAATTCAATAAACGATCTAACTCAGGATCAAGTTGGAGGCTTTTATCGAAGAATAAGTGAATTATTTGAAGACTCTGAACATCTTTACAGGGAGATGGTAAGTGCTGGCATCGCTAAAGAGTGTGCAAGGGCTGTCTTGCCATTGAATACACGTACACGTTTGTATATGAGTGGCACGGTTCGCTCTTGGATTCATTATTTAGACATTAGAGCTAGCTCTGAAACCCAGCTAGAACATCGTCAAATTGCTGAAGATGTTTTGAGTATCTTTGAAGAAGAAATGCCTGACGTTTACGAAGCTGCTTTTACTTAAAACGGTATCCTAGCCCGATTCAGAGTGTTAGAGTGGCCATTCATTGCTATGATTTTAGGCGTGGCTATGAAGTAAAGCCACGTTATGGAAAGCACGAGTCTGCTGATCAATACTCTGCATTTCAAAATTATTTGCATATGGGTGGCCAGCGAACCCATGACCCTGTAGCAACGATCTTTAAAGTTGACCCGCAAACGATCAGAAATTGGGCTAAAAAATACAACTGGGAAAAACGTGCAGCGCAGTGGGATAAGGAACAAATTGCTCTGACCTGGAAGGATGCAGAAAAGATTAGAGAGCAAAAGCATAAAAGATCTATTGTTGAGTTCAGGGATGCCTCTGAACGGCAGGCAAGGATGATGATGGAGATCTCAGAAGACCTTCTAGGGGTCTTGACCAAGCGAGTTAAGGACGCTCAGGACCAAGGGGAAGAGGTTCCATTACCGCTTGTCTCAGGACTGTTACGTGCTACTGCAAACATCACAGAGCAGTCCCGTCAGGCGTGGGCTTCTGCTTTGGGCGTAGAGGACATGTTACAACTAGTAGAGCAAGAGCTTGATAGAGTGCAGGTAGAAGAACTGGATGAAGACGAGGATGAAATCATTATCGATGAGTGATTTGCCAATTATTACTGTACAAGAAAGAGAGGATGGCTCATTTCTTTTAGAATGGGACGAGAATGATCCACGTTGCCAAGAATTTGCAAACTGGACTGAAGAAGATTGGAACGAAGCACTTGAAAATGGATTAGCAAAATTTTAGATGGCTCAGAAACTAGGAAAAGATTATTTGCGTAAATCAGCGCAAAATCAAGCGATGCTTAAGGCATTGCGAGATAAGAAGCTGCAGTCAAGAGAAAAAGGAGATCGGATATTATTACATAAATTTATAAAAGAAGTTTATCCAAACTATAAATTTTATAAGTTTCATGCAACATTAATTAAGCAGCTACAACGAATCATTGATGGAGATTGCGATCGATTAATACTGCAAGTCCCTCCACGTAGCGGAAAAAGCCTTTTAAGTTCAATTTTATTGCCAGCAGCATATCTACAAGCGCATCCTGATCGTTTTGTAGGTATTTCTTCTTATTCGGCAGAATTGAGTCAAGGATTTTCTCGCAAAGCACGAGAATTTTATCGCGATGGAGGGGGTCAGCTGGACCCTTCTCAGCAAGCTGTTAATGCATGGGGTACGCAAGGTGGTGGCGGATTATGGGCCGCAGGTGTTGGAGGCGCAATTACTGGTCGTTCCGGCCACTTACTGATTATTGATGACCCTGTTAAGAACAGAGAGGACGCTGAGAGCCAGCGGATGATGGATAAGCTATGGGATTGGTATGCATCGACGCTATATACCCGTCTGGAGCCAGAAGCCGGAGCAATAGTTGTAATCCAAACGCGATGGTCTGAGAATGACATGATTGGTCAGCTGCTAGAGAACGAAAACAACGTATCTGAGAAAGGACGAGAAAACTGGACGATTGTTGACCTGCCGGCATTGTTTGAGGATGAAGGAAGTCGTCCGAAGCTCCCAGAGCACTGCGAAACGATCCTGGACTGGCGTACAGAGGAAGGGCAAGCACTATGCCCCCAACGGTATGACGAAGACGACTACGAGCGTATTAGGGAGGCCATCGGGACAAGGGAATTTGCATCGTTGTTTCAGCAACGCCCTGCTCCAGAAGGGGGCAACATGTTTGATCCCACTTGGTGGCAATACTATTCGCATGATTCTGTTATCCCTGATTTCGACAGAGTGATCTTGTCGATTGACTGTACGTTTACTGACGCGAAAAACAGTGACTATGTTGTAGGTCTAGTTGTTGGTCAATCTGGTCCATCTTTCTATGTGCTTGATCTGTTCAGAGAAAAAACTGATGTCATTGGAACGATGAATATGATCGCCAGAATGTATAAACGTCACCAGCTGGACGGAACTGTCATCGAGCTTGCTGCTAGTGGTTATGCGGTTTATCAAATGGCAAGGAAGAAGGTTCCGGGCTTAATTGGGTTTAGGCCAGAAAAGAGTAAGCAGGCTCGTGCTGCAGGTATTGTCCCAGTTGTTGAAGCTGGGAATGTGTATTTACCGATTAGCACACCATGGCTTGATAATTTTGTAAGCGAGTTTTCTTTATTTCCTGCATCAAAAAATGACGACCAAGTCGATGCATTGACTATGGCTATTAATTATTCACTGCAACGTGTGCCGCCGCAAATGACAGAAGTTACGTGGGGACGTGGAGACAGAGTAATAGAAGGAGTAAAAAGTTTCAACATTTGGTGATAAGATGTATTATAAGAACAATTATTATGGCACGAAAAGCAAAGAAATTTAAACTAAGCAAGGAACAGCAATTGCTTGCTACAGAAAATATCAACCTCGCACGAAGAGAAGCGTGGAAACTACAAAGAACCACAGATATAGATTACGATACCTTAGAAGGTGCCGCATTAGAAGGGTTGTGTAAAGCCGCCTATCGATACAATCCAGAGTCTGGATTTAAATTTAGCAGCCTTGCTGTACCGACAATTAGAGGAGAACTACTCCATTGGATAAGGGATAGAACTTACGCAATGAGATTGACTCATAAAATGCGTGAAAAGTGGATCAAAGGTAGACGGCTTATGTATGGAGGGATGAATGATTTAGATGTAGCTAGAGAGTTAGAGATTCCTATCTCTGAATGGCAGGAAATTAAAAGCGTTTGCTCTGGCCCACCTCTTGAGATAAATGATCATGCAAGCCCAACCGACAGCCTAGAGCCTGAAGAGATTAATTTTGCGGATCAATACAAGGTTTATGCAGAATATGCATGGAATCTGCTGACCGCAAAGCATAAAAAATCGATACAAGATTATTTTTGCAGCAAAAACAATACCTTGCCCGTTGATTCTATAAATGAATTTTTACATAACTATACAAATGGCTAAAAATTTGCCAAAATCTTAAAAAAGATCGTTGAATATTTGGCAAATATCAATTGGTCTGTAGCCTGTGCTCGATTCCGTGGTTCTTAGTGTCAGTATCTCAAGAAACAATTAGAAAACTTAAATCTTTGTCGGTATCTGAGGTACTGCAAAATGATGGCACTTACTTAAAAAGGGTTGGCAGGGAGTTTATAACCCAATGCTTATGGCATGAGGATAGAAATCCTTCTTTGACTGTCAGTGACGACAAGGGTTTTGTTTTTTGCCACGTTTGCCAGCATCATGACGATGCAATTGGATTCATAGCTGAGAAACATGGCATCACATTCGCTGAAGCATGTGAAAAAATTGCTACTTCAAGCAATATTATTGTTGAGCACACAAACGAGAACAAGGAAGAGATATCCAAAAAGAAAAGAATTCGTCAGGAAGCTATTGATGCTGTCGTTGACATGCAAATTCAATATCGAAAAGGTCTGCAGGTACACAGCGAATCAAGAGATTTTTTAAAAGAACGTCGCATATTACCAGAAACATCAAGATTTTTTGGGTTTGGATATGATTCGAAACAAAAACGTGTCACTTTACCTATTAGCAATCATATTGGAAATCATGTTGGATTTGTTGCAAGAACTATTATTAAAGATGCAAAACCAAAGTATAAAAATACTGAAAACAATGCAATTTTTAATAAGTCAGATATTGTTTTTAACGAATATCGAGCTTCCGAGTTTATACGATCTGCGGATGAATGTATATTTGTTGAAGGTCATTTAGATGTTGTATCACTTTGGCAATCAGGCATAAAAAACGTCGTTGCATTACAAGGTACAGCATCACCTTCTGAAAATGTTTTAAAAAGAATGATTAGGAAGACAAAAAGATTTGTGCTTTGCATGGATTCTGATGCCGGCGGCATAAAGGCCGTGGGAAAGTTTCTTGACACTGTTAAGAGCTATACCTTACAGGGCGAATTAGATGTAAGGATTGCGGTGTTACCTGACGGCATGGATCCAGACGATTTTATAAAAAACGGCGGTCAGCTTTCTACTTTGATATCAAATGCTCAGTCATGGCTTGACTGGATTTTAGATCAATGGCTTAACAGTCTTGACTTTAAAGATGAGCTAAAAATCCAACAAGTAGAAAAACTCATTAAAGATTTATTTTCTCAAATTAGTAGCCCTGCACTTCGATCACATTATTACGACAAGGCGTCTATTCGTTTAGCGCAAAACAAACAATCATTGGCAGCAGAGATATCTAAAGGTTTTCATAATTACAAAACATCTTCTGTAAAAATAAAGACTTGGGCTAAACCTGACTTTGAACATACCAGAAAAATTGTTGAGAGAAGAATGCTACGCCTATACATACATAATGTTGAGTTCAGATGGATTCTAGAGCCATTAATGCAACAGCTTTATTTTCCGCAAATGAAGTGGTTGTGGCGCAGAATAGAAGAAATTCAAAATAACACTAATAATGATCTTTGTCACCATGCTTTAATGGCGGTCCTCTGTAGTGCAGAGCCGGTATATATGCAAACATTGCGATCAATTGTTTGCCCATCAATCTCTGTTGATGATAGCGAACTTTCTATTGCTCATATTGAAAATATTATGACAACTATGCCTGAAAACTATGCATTGCAATCGTAATATGAAGCGTAGCTCCTAATTCGATGTTTTCAGCTAAAAAAACTACTTTTGAAAGTCACCCTCCAAAACGCACAAGAATTGGCGACGGTCGGCGTACCCGCACACGAATTAATCAAGGTCGCGTCAAAAGGAGCCCTAATCGGAAACCCTATAGAGGACAAGGGAAGTAGGCAAAATGCCGCAGGTTGTTGACGCTCTTTGGCAATTAATTCGTCAAGGCCAGATGGCTGAAGCTTCTGCGGTTCTTTTTTGTCACCATAAAAGTCGTCGTAGCTTTTGGGTCAGATTAAAATCTGAACTTTTACGCTCTTGCGATAATCACTTTGATCTTTTTTTGATCGCTACTCTGTTAGACGCATCGACCAAAGATACCCTTGAAGAGTCCTGTCATTTTATACCAGGGCTTTATTCTTTGACTTGCAGGTACAGCTATGACCACTAAAGTTTTCAAAAAAACAGTCGTAGAACAGCCATCAAATCGTCCCAATGAGCGCCCTTTAGGCGAGACTCATCGACGAGAATATTGGGAGCGTTTCTGCAGCGAAAACCCTTCTTATCATTCTTGCAAAATACATGACAATTGACTGACAAACAGTAGGCCTGCGGTAAACTATTCTTACCGTCACCAAGGCGAAATGCCAGAATTTCAGTCAACAGCTCCTAGTGCAGAAGCCGTTTTTTATCGTACATATTCACGTAGGAAAACAGACGGACGACGGGAGACGTTTAAAGAAGCAATGACACGTTGCGTCAACTCTATTTCAGAGGTCGGCAAGTTTACTACTGAAGAAAAAAGCCTTGTACTTGACCAGGCATTAAAGCAGCATTGCTTCCCTTCTGGCAGAGCTTTTTGGGTAGCAGGTACCGACTGGGGAAGCCAGCAAAAAAACTTTAGTGGTTGGTATAATTGCACCTCGACAAATGTAAACGAGATTAGTGCATTCCGTCACATCATGGAACTAGCCATGATGGGTTCAGGTACTGGTGCAATGCTTGAGCATGCAAACATTGATGCTTTGCCGGCAATTCTCACTAAAATCAATATTACGAGTGTTGACGATCCTAACGATTTAGCCGACAACGATATTCTCAGAGTGTTGCCGCACGAACGGCTCGAGCAGACTTCATTTATAACCCTTGACGATGACAGTATTGTTGTTGCTGTCGGTGATAGCCGAGAAGGCTGGGTTGATGCTTATGCCGGCATTATTGAGCTTGCTACTGAATTTAATACTAAAAAAGTTGTCAACATAATCATTGACCTTGCTAATGTGAGGCCAGCAGGTGAGCGTTTAAAAGGTTTTGGCGGCACTGCTAACCCTGTCAAGCTAGAGGACATGTTCCGACGTGTTGTAGGGATCCTTAACGGTGCTTATGGCCGTCGTCTTAACTCTGTAGAGACGTGTCTGTTGATTGACGAGGCTTCTGCGTGTGTTGTCGCTGGCAACATTCGTCGCAGTGCTGGTATGCGTCAGTTCAGTTCTGACGACAACGAAGCTGCTGATTCAAAGAGTGGACTGTATTCGCAAGATTCCGATGGGAATTGGCGAGTAGACCCCAAAAAAGAAGCTTTGCGTATGGCAAACCATACCCTGTGCTTCCATAAAGTTCCTGATTTCACTACTGTTGAAGAATCAATTAAGAAGCAATTTTACTCTGGAGAGGGCGCAATTCAATATGTACCTGAGGCAATCGCACGGGCCAATGCAGACCTGTTGTGCAACCCTGAACGAAAGAAACAATTTATTGATCTTTACGTGCAGGACAAAAACGAAGCGGCTGAGTATTTAGAAGCACTGCATATGCCTACCGGTGTAATGGATCCTAAAGAGTTGGCTCATCGACTCAATCGCTACGGCTTGAATCCATGTGGAGAAATTATTGGCACTGATTTTCACTGCAATTTAGCTGAAATTCACCTAAATACAATCGATCCAAACGATACGCAGGCACAGGACAATGCTTTCAAGGCAGGGGCTTTGCAGGTAGCAGCACTGCTCCATCATGAGTTCTATATCGATCGCTATCGATACAGTCGCGAGATTGACCCAATTGTTGGAGTGAGTTTCACCGGGTTATTTGATTTCTTTGTGCATGCCTTTGGCGCCCCTTGGCTCGATTGGATGATGAATGGACGCCCAAACAACAATCTCGGACGCAAATTTACTAAAAAAGAGCATTATTTCTTGCGCCGATGGGCTGATATTGTTCGTTACACAGTGATCACCTACTGCGACAAGCATGACTTGCGTCGTCCTAATCGATTGACAACAGTCCAGCCTGCTGGAACAAAAAGTCTTCTTACTGGAGCTTCTTCTGGTTGGCATCCACCTAAGTCACAACGTTTCATTCGTCGGATTACATTTGGCAAGTCCGACCCTCTTGTTTCTGCTCTTCGTGATTGGGGTTACTCCGTAATTCCCGCACAATCTGCAAAAGATGAAGACGGCAATCTTTTGGATGACATCCTTGACCCTCGTGTGCAAGAAGTGTTAGTTGAAATTCCAACGGAGGTTAGCTGGGCCAATCTGCCTGGTTGTGATGAATTTGATCTTAGTAAGCTCCCTGTGGCTTCTCAATGGGGTCTTTACATGCAAGTGCAAAATTATTACACAGAGCACAACACCTCGGCTACGATTGAGTTTAGAGAACAGGAAATTCCATTGTTAGCAAAGTTAATTCATGAATCAATGCAACTTGGTACTGGATACATTTCTGCTGCATTATTGGCGCGTTTTGACGCTAACGAAACGTTCCCTCGTCTACCTTTCGAGCCAATTGAAAAAGATGTATTTAAGCGTTGGGATGAGGCAGCAAAATCGTATCGCTCTGCTCTACCGGCAATTTACGACAAAAAAGATGTTAGCTTTCTTGAAGTGCTCAGCACTTATGACTCAGCTGACTATGAACTAAAAGGTTCGGCTGGCTGCGATAGCGACAAATGTCTTGCTGAATCTCAAAAAGATGCTGATCAAGTGGGGCAGAAAATTTAATGTCATCACTTGTTGACTTTCAGATCCGTAATCTATGCCGCAACATCGGCTTAGTGGAGCCATTTAGTCCAGAAATGGTCAATCCTGCCAGTATTGATGTCACGCTCGGGGGCGTCATCAAAGTCGAGGGTCGTTCTTATGGACGGCCTGCTGATCGGGCTAGATGGATTAATCATGAAATTGATTCTGACAAAGGATTTATCCTCCCTCCTGGTGGCTTTATTCTTGCTCATACCAATGAATATGTCCGTATTCCAAACAACTTGGAGTCAAACTTTCAGTTAAAAAGCAGCCGTGGAAGGGAAGGTATTAATCATCTTTTGGCTGGATATATTGACCCTGGATTTAAGGGCCAAATTACGCTAGAGCTGCAAAATGTTAATAATAGGCACAATGTTGTCTTAAAAAAAGGCATGAGGATTGGCCAGCTTCGCTTCCATACTCTCAACCAAATGCCTTTGCGCAGCTATGCAGTGACGGGCCGTTACTTCTTAGATGAAGGAGCGGTGGAAAGTAAAGGGTAAGGAAGACTAACCGTAGTCGCGAGATGCGGCAAAAATTATTCTGCCGAGAAGGCTAAACTTCGCTGAGATAGCAATGCTGGGCGTACCGCACCCGACAAACGATCCATCGCTCGTTTCGTACCATCGACCGGAACTAATCCGTCAACTACCTGCCCTAGAGCTTGCTAATAACTGCTGGCATCTGTTAGACGGTACTTTTGCTGATAGTTCTGGCCATTCACGCGGTGTAAAAGAAAAATATTTACCTCAAGAGCCGGCTGAGCCTCGTTCAGCATATGACTCTCGCCTAACAAGGTCAACGTACACTCCAATTTATCGCGATAGCATTCGGGCTTATGCTGGCTTACTTAATCGTTTCCAAATGGTCGCCACCCCAGCCTCATTATTGGCGGCGGAAACTGATGTCGATCTTCAAGGGGAAAGCATTCAAAGCTTTTGGAACAGGTGCGACGAAAAAGCATTAAGGGATGGTGGTGTCTTTGTCATGGTCGACATGACACAGGACCAAGGTGAAACTAATTTTTTTGACGAGCAAAACTCTGATCGCCGGCCATATTTAATTATGGTTGATAGGGCCAATGTTATTAATTGGTCTATCGAATATTCTTCAGGCCGTGAGAAAGTAAATCACGCAACAATTCGTCAGTTTCGGCAAAGGTCAATTCCTGGATCATTTGGTGTTGAGCTAGATGCTGTTTATCATGTTCTGCGGCCAAACCTTGTCGAGACATACCGCCTAGAAAAGCGTGGTCGCGAATGGGTCCAGATCAAGGAACGCGAAGTTAATACCTCTATTCCTGTTGTGCCTTTAGTGTGGTACGGATCTACTGATCCCCATTTCGCCCATGGCGACCTACCACTAAATGCATTAGCTGAACTGTCCATTCAGCACTTCCAAATGCGGTCTGATTTGCAGGAGCTGCTGCATAAATGTGCAATGCCAGTACCTGTCAGGACAGGTGCAAAACTAGGTGCTGATGGCAAGCCAATTCCTTTGATTTTAGGGCCGAATACTGCTGTTGACCTTGACGCTGAAGGCGGTAAATTTGAGTTTGCAGAACCATCTGGTCGCAGCCTTGAACGCCACCAAGCTGAAATTCAACACCTCGAACTACTGATGGATCGCAGTAGTCTGAACTTCCTGTATGGGGCAAACATTAAGACCGCTACAGAAGCCTCTTTACGGGCTTCTCAGGTCGCTTCTCAGGTCTCATCTCTAACACGAAACAAGGTATCAAGCTTCACGACTGTTATGCGTCTGTGGGCTGCTTACAGCGGTGAGTTTGATCAAATCACGCCTGAATCTGGTATTGCTATCAACGATAGCTTGATTAGTCGTCCGCTTGGAGCCTCTGAAATCGCACAACTAGTCAATCTTTATTCTCAAGGACTGCTTTCTAAGCGAACTGTACTGGACGAATTACAGCGTGGCGGTATTCTTGATCCTGACTTAAAAGTAGAAGAGGAGATCACACGAACTGATGAGGATCATGAAGATCAAGTTGATCAAATGATTGATGATGAGACTGCTTTACAGGAGGCCGTACCTAATCCTTCGGGTTCCCAGGCATCTAGTTCTGCCGCAAGTGGGGATCCTACTGATGACCTGGAGACTCCAGAAAAAGATCAAGCTGCTGCCTCACGGGCTCAGTAAACTATAGATAACAGGTATTAATTATGATCATTGCACGGTTTGAATTTCTTCCTGACTATGCCGATCAGTTTTGCGAGGAGGGACAGTCAATCTGCGAGATGCAATTTGATGATTTAGTGGAGATGGTCGCTTTTACAAAACAAATTGAGCATTGCCTTACTGAAGTTCTGGTGAATGATGGGTCAAACATTATTTCATTGCGGGAGATCAGCGAGTCAGCCTGATGCATCCTGAGCAAACGGGTAAGTTTCTACGCTCGCCGGCAGGATCGTTTGTATATCAAGTAATCGGACCTTGTTGTCAGTTATTTGACCGCGAAGAATTACCATGGCCCAGCTGTAATATTAGATGGAAAGGTAAGCAACCAAGCTGGAATAGGGTCGGTAAAAGATTTGTCCCAGATTTAGCTGCTTCAAGGTGTCCGAGCTATTATGTTATGGCAAGAGATTTACACGGAGACCAGTGGAATCAAGTTTTGACCTTATATCAAAACAGGCTAGATGGCGAAGAAAAGCGTTGGTGGTACAGCAAAGTGCCAAGTCACAAGCCTTATCCGATGAAGCCCTCATGACTGGTGGAACTTTTGATCGTTTATTCTGGACTAAGACATTAGATCGTTTAAATTTAGAGAGCCCAGGACGTGAAGAAGCTGTGAACAAAGCTATTGAAACCGTAAGAAAAAAGAAAGAAATTATTGAAGCTATACGAAATCAAAAGGGTAAAGGCGGAAGGAGAAAAAAATGATTACTCCTGGCTCCTTTGTTATTACGTTACACTATAAGAAGGTAGTTTATCCAATTAGATTTCAATGCAGAAAGATACTGAAGGGTTTTGGCAGCTTGTTGAAAGCACACAAGAAAAGTCAGGGTCTGTAGTTGCTTTATTTTTAATCTTACTGTTTGGAATTTTTTATTTCGGATCTGTATTCCTGGCGGCATGGGCTGTATCCGCAACATTTGGTTCTGGTTATTGGATGACGTTGCTAACTGTGTTTTTACTTAAGCTGACGTTACAATGAAGAAACGACAGATGTTAAGTGGTTCAAAGTATCGATGGTCGCAACTTAACTGAAGTTGTTTATAAGACGTGCTCAAAATGCAAAATCTCTAAACCAGCTACTACACTTTTTTTTCATCGTGACAGGTGTAATCCAGACAAATTGTCATATCAATGCATCGCTTGCCGAACTGAGGCAGCAAATAAAAATATTGATCGCGATAGAAAACGTTGTAGAGATTATTATGCAAAAAATAAGAAAAAAATATTAGAACGAATGAAAAATTCTCCGCGAAATGTAAAAGGTCTTAAATATGGCCCGGACGATAGACCAAGCAGGAAACAGGAAGCCGTTGCTTACCTTGGAGGGAAGTGTCAGTGCTGCGGTTTTAATAAATGTTTAAGTTCTTTGCACTTTCACCATAGAGATCCAGCCGAAAAAGAAGGTAACTGGTGTAAAGTGGTCCGTTGGAGCCGAGTTAGAAGAGAAAAAGAACTTGATAAGTGCGATTTGTTATGTGCAACTTGCCATTTCGGTTATCACAGCGGCGATGTTATTCTAGATGAAAACGGTTATACTTGGAAGGTAGACCATCCTGACTACGCGAGCATGGCGGAATCGGTAGACGCACCAGACTTAAAATCTGTTGACCTTTAGGTTGTGAGAGTTCAAGTCTCTCTGCTCGCATTTTTTTATTATGGATTGTTTTCTCTGCGGCCACATCACAAATCTGACCCAGTCATGGCGGATGGAAACTACTGTTAGGCGCTATCGCGAATGCCCAAACTGTGGTAATAAATTTTTTACCTACGAAATACCAGAAGAAATGCTTAAAACTGCTGATCAGTATGTCAATCGCGCTGCATACGATTGATTTTTAGGTTGTTTTAGCGTATTGTGGATGGGTCCAACTAAACCATTCATTCATGAACACTTCAATTCAAAAGCCTTTAAGAGTAGTAACCCTTCCTTCAGTTCCAACCAAATTTGTCGCCGTTAAGTCTAATAACTTTCGGATGGTAACGCAAAGAGCTGTTGCTGTGGTCGTTGATTACATCAGAAAACCAGAGCCAAGAGAATGGTCATTCTCTAACACCAGTATTGAGGTAGATGAAGACTGTACCCTTACAGTTTCTATTCAAGATAATCCTATTTTACGTGTAACAAGGACTGATGATAACAAAGATTTTGACAAGGTATTTGTTTTTGCTGGCGGCGTTTATGACAATGATGGCAACCCATCAGACACCACTAAAGAACGTTTAAATGGTCTGTTGAACGCTTTGGGCTGGTGTGGAGTTATTCCTCCTCGGGTTCGTGTCTTTTTTGACCCAGAGTTTAGTCTTACTTATTTTGGTAGCGGCGAAAATAAAATAGCTTTGAACTACAATTATTGTGTAATGGCAAGTATCTTAGCATTACCAACTGAATTTATTTTTGATAATGACATGATTATCCCAAGGAAGCCTACTGATAGATAAGGTTCTATTATGGCTAAACGGGGGCTCTACTCAAACATCCACGCCAAACGAAAGCGTATTAAGGCTGGAAGCGACGAGAAGATGCGTAAGCCAGGAAGTAAGGGAGCCCCGTCTGCCTCTGCCTTCAAAAAGGCGGCCAAGACTGCTAAAAAGAGGAAAAAATAATGGCCGAAAAGAAAGATTCACGGCTTAAAAGGGCTGGTGTATCGGGCTACAACAAACCAAAAAGAACACCAAGCCATCCTAAAAAAAGCCATATTGTTGTGGCAAAGGAAGGTAGCAGGGTAAAAACGATTCGATTTGGTCAGCAAGGTGCAAAAACAGCAGGAAAGCCAAAGGCTGGCGAAAGCCAAGCCATGAAAGACAAAAGGGCCTCATTTAAAGCGCGTCATGCGAAAAACATAAAAAGAGGTAAAATGTCAGCAGCATATTGGGCTAATCGTTCTAAATGGTGACCATTGAAAAACAATTACGTGCGATCTTTTGTGGCAAAGTAAATGTCGCAAAGGCAGCCGATGACTTGGATCTTGACATAAATGTTGTCAAGAAGTTGTTTGAAGAATATGTACAATGTCACGCGAAAGAAGATTGGGAACTTGACACAGAGCCTTGCTGGCCTTACAATTAAATTAAGCTAAATTTAAATCAATTTTAATCTCATGACAAGACCTAAAGAGCTTTGGCTGTCGTTTGCTGTCGGCGTTTCATTTATGTTATTTGTACATATTGTTGAGACATCAATTGCTTTTCCTGTTTTAACAGAAGACATGAAAGAGTTTTGCAGCCAAGGCAATATTCATCCTGATTGCTGATAAGCCAACAAAAAAGGAGCCTTAGCTCCTTCTTTGTTTACTTGGTCTTTTGTTCATGGTGTGCCAAAAAGATTTGGCCAATGTTGTCAGCCCATCAGGGCTCTTAGCCTCTATTGCTCGCGCCTTAGCCCAATCAATGTTGGCAATGGTTTGCGCTTCGGTTGCAATCCTTATTGACTTGCCATTAATGCGTGGCATTGTTTTCCTGCTGAAAGCTAATCTCGTTACCATTTGATTTGATTGAAAACAATCGCTCAATGCTAAAGCTGCGCCATGTAGTCTTACCTTCTTCTTTGTTCTGAACTTCGCGAACCTTGATGATGTCTGGATTAGTAGAAGCTTTACCAGTACCTTTGATCTCGTTAAAGTCCTTAGGGTTAAAAGTGACAAACCGGCGCTCACCGTTTTTCTTTGTGAACCCGACGCGGACAAACTGTGATCCAGCTTCAGCGATGATTTGGCGGATTAGCTCTTGCTTTGGTGTTGGCTTTGCCATGAGATCAATTTTTTTTTGTTCCTGTCTACTTTAACCCTTGATTTGTTATCTGTCAAATGGAAGCTTAGATTAGTCGCTCAATGGCCGTGGAGAACGAAAAAGACTCGTCCAGTCGCATTGCAGCAGTAGTACATTTGTCCGTATTGGGCTGGTCTGCAACCATCCTGACGGCAGGATATTTAAATATTATAAAAGCAGATCCAACTTTTGTTGCCAGTATTTTTACTGGATGTTTGGCACATTACGGAATAACAAGATCGAACCAGTCAGGCAATGAACCAGATAAGAAGACTAAGAAAGAACTGCAACCAACAACAAAACCATGAAAAAATGGCTTTTACTGATGAGTGCCGGAGTATTGCTAAGCCCTGCAGTACAAGCGGAGACTTATCCAAACTTTACCCAGGGCAGCATGACCTCAACAACGGTGACCGAAACCGAAATTACCGAAACGGTTGCCATCGAACGGATGGGTGGGGACTACACCAGCTATTCAGGCTTCAACGTTACTCCCAGTGCTGCGATAGGAGCAGATGCGACCACATATACGATTACGACGGCAGGAGAGGAGTTTCAGTTCGAATTTGTAGAGAGGACTGCAGGAGTGACAGAAACAGAAGACATCAACAGGGTAATCGAACAAACCTCTACCAAAAACTCGCTATCGGTATTCTCCCAGTAATATTTTTTTTACCATTTAATTTAAAAGTTAACGCTCAAGAATCTACGGCTACTGCTAATCCAATCGCGACAAGTAGCGGGTCAGTTAGCAACCAAGCCGTGCAAATTAATCAAGGCGGATATTCTCAACAAGGTTTTTCTTCGGGTCATTATTGTAATTCAAGCACTTTAACTTTTACTCCTTTTTATCTTGGTAACGACGTACATCCATCTTATGTTCGTAACCAAAACTTTGGATTACAGATGACCTTTAGCTTTCCTTTGGATGGAGGAATGGTTGAACTATGTAAGTCATTAGCTAGAAAACGTTTACAAAAAGAACGCCTTGATTATTCGTTAATTCGAGCATTAAAATGTGCTGAATTATTAGAAAAAGGCTTTATGTTTAGGCCTGAGAGTCCTTATTCAATAGTGTGCGCCGACGTTGTACCAATCGCTCTCTCGCCCAGCTCAACTTTACAAACTTCTTCTTCTGAAGGCGAGCAATAATTTGCTTTATAATTGGCTTCATAATACCTGTTACTTTCTTTAATATTGATGTACTAGCAAGTGTTGCTGCGACTGAAACACCTGCTGTTGCCCCAGCTGCAACTAAAATTTCTGGCGCGGGCATAGGCAACGGTACACCTAACACTTGTACTGTTACTACACCTTCGATTGCTTCTGTTTTAGGTACTGCAGGAACAATAGGTTCTATTGGCTCCTCTTCAAATGGCCACCCGTCTAGCATATCTATCCTTGGGCTTTGTACTTGGTAGCGTTGTACCTCTCGTAGCAGTTTATCAATACTTTTACCCTCAATTAAAGGTTCTTGCTGAATCTCAGGTTCTTCTTGAGAAGGCTCAGTCTTTTTCTTTCGAGGTTCCTGACGTGGAGGCTCTTCCTCTTCCTTCGGCTTCAAAAGCTGTCGAATCGATCCAGGTGATACCGTTCGGGGTCGGAAAATAGTTTCAAATTCTAATTGTTCTGCTGTTGGTAATTCAAACGCAGGAACAGGTATAAAAGCTTCGCTTGGAATATCAAAACTTGGTATGATCGGCGGTTCCAATTATTACTTGCCGTATTTACGCTTGTATTAAATTTTTCCGATAGTTCTATTTTTTTTAATGAGTAAAACTCTTTATCTTTACAGATCTTCTGAAGATTCTTGTATTTTACATGATGGCTATATCCAAACAGGAGTCATGCCGCATTCAATTGAGCGACATATTGAATTAAACCCTAAAATTAAATGGCTAGAAACCTATTGGCTGCCTGATATTTTTAAAAATAGGTATAAGAGGGCTTCTCTTCAAGCCCATGAACGTAAAGCTGGCGGGAAGCAATCCATAGAGAACAGGCCCCGCGATTTCCCTGATGAAGGTGGTGGCAGAGGCCTGTTACCTGGACAGTCAGGTTGAGATTATGATGATGCTTGGATTTCTAGCAGATCGCCAAGAACATTTTCCAGTTCTTTGTGTGATGCCGCACGTAGCAACTTTTTGATGCGAACGATCTCTTTCCAATGCAGAGAAACGTAGCTGTCTAGTTCTACGCCACGGTTGGCTTGTTCGATTAGTTTCTTGTTTTCTGGGGTAACAAGAATCTCAAATTGGTTTTGATACATTAGTCAACCCCTTCTTCGTTGATGATGTCTTGCCATACACCTTGAAAATCATTAAGGCTATAGAAATACATGACAGTCAAGTCTCCATTGAATGACCAACCATCCTCAAGTAGGACCGTATAAGGAAAATCAGGATCATCAGCGGCAAGTTGGTCATATTCAATTGCGTAAATGCCTGGATGGCGACGTGCTTCGTTCCACGAACGTGGTTTCTTCATTGGTTTTAATTGTTCCCGCTAATGGTATCACCACTGACTCTCGTCGGCAATAGCTTTAGCCTAAGTATAAATACCTAGCTTTATGAGATAGCACAGTTTAGTTTCAATTGGTTTTTTCTTAATTTTTTTTATTCTTCTGCAGTGTGGGGTGATTATTAGTTGCTGGATGGCCGTGTATTGCGTCTGTAAGACGCTAGAAGGCCATCAAAGGGTTACTTAGGTACGTTTCCCCATAAATTGTATTTCAACCTTGTTACAGACCCTTACAGATATGAGTTGTCGTTTTATCTGGTTTTATTGCCCTTTTTATCCCTCATCTCTTACTTCTTCTTTCTTGTTACATCCTTAGGTATTTATCTTATATCTCCTTCTTTCACTTAAATCCCTTCCCCTTACTATTATCTTTATCTTGTTATCTGGTCTAATATACTGGGTTATATGTCATTAACTCTTTAATATTGAAACAGTAAATGATAACTAGTTATTAGGATTAACTAGTTAATGTATTATATTATATATATTATATAATAGATATATATTATATATTATATATATAACTAGTTATTGATCATAGAATAAGTAAAGATAAAACATTAATACTCCTATAATAGTTCTTTCTTTTTGCTTCTTTTTCTTTCTTACTAAAGGGGTATCCTCAGGTAACCCCCTAAAGTTAAGATCCATTCCGGCGGCAGGGATTTGCTCCTTAAAATAGAAATTAGAAGGGTATCCTCAGGTAACCCCTTAGGAAGAAATGTATCACTGCTATACCGTTTTCCGTCAATTATGGGATAATTATTAGATCTTTCGCTTTTTCTGTGCCAGTCACGTAACGTGACCGTGAATAAATTGCCCTTCGGGCTTCATTCACGATCTAACAACGCCCAATGTCTGGCTGG
>MDTC01272369.1_pt1 | contig 21241 bp, 8 predicted proteins | sample 811181 | NCBI WGS metagenome assembly MDTC01 (sample SAMN05326644, study PRJNA326480) | marine metagenome | isolation source: seawater | place: Pacific Ocean: North | collected 2011 | reverse complement strand
TCAGTCAAACTTGTACATTAGGATCCAATGGAACTCGGTTCTATGCGCTGCAACGGGCGTTGCATTTGAATGGTAGCAAACTTCAGGTCAGCACCTATCATATTAGTTTCTGTTACAGACACACGCAGTTCTCCGCAGCTGAGATCGACATTGTGAGAAGAGAAACTGCCGTGTTTGATCGCATTGATGCTGCTGAATTGAATTTGCAGATTTGGCATTGCCAAGATATTAACCCTGAGAACTGGTATCAAGTTAGTATGTAAAATTTAAATTAAGTTAGACACTTTTAACTTTATAAGTGTTTTCTAAAAAATGGGAAAACGCAAGCGTGTAGAAGATAAACAACGATTTGGTTGTGTGTATCGCCTAACGAATCTTATTAGAAACAAAGCCTACATAGGCAAAACCATAAATTTTAAAAAAAGAATGAAACAACATAAATACAGCAAGACTAACACCTATCTAAGTAGATCTATTAAGAAGCACGGTTGGGACAATTTTAAGAAAGAAATTATTATCGATGATGTTCCAGAAGAGGATCTGAATAATCTTGAAATATCTTATATCAAAGTGGAAAATACGATGACCCCACACGGCTACAATCTCACCTTGGGTGGTGAGGGAAAGTCAGGACATAAGGCTAGTAAAGAAACACGTGAAAAAATTAAACAATCTGCAATTCGTCGTCATGCCAATCGTGATCGATTTGGATGTGTGTCGTTCCACAAAAAAGAAAATAAATATCAGGTATATGGTCCGTGTCCAGATCAAAAACATATTGGACGATATTTCACGAAGGAGAAAGCTATTGAAGCGTTGAAGCATTATAATGCAAGTGGTGAATGTATCGAATCAGACCGAACTATGAGAAAAAAAGGTACGGGAAGCATTAAAAAAAGCAATAACGGAAAACGATATGTAGCTCATTATACAAAAAATAGGAAACAATTTAGCAAAACATTCGATACACCAGAAGAGTGCAAGGAGTGGTTAAAAACAGTGCACTAGTGCCCGAAGCAAGCTGTAAATTTAGCTGAATAATTATATGTATATATTTATAATATTGCATGTGTAATAATAAAATGTCGTCGAAGTTTCGCACAGATGCGGGATTCAACGTGTTTGAACGCAAGATCATGTGGTGGGAAAGAAGTATAGAAGACATAACGTCTGATATTGAAACAATTATCGAGGGTACCCAACCAGAGGAAGAATTAAAGCTGAGTTCCAGCCAGTTATTGATGGTTCGACGATTGGCATTTGCATCGTACAATATAGGCAACGAAGAAATAACAATCGAGCAACGAGTTTGGCCTAGCGATGGCGTTGTGTATGAGCTTCTTTTACAATGTATGAATGAATTGTACAAGACAAAAAACGCGACAATAAACGATTTTTTTAAAATTGTTGGCAAAACTAATTATACAGGATCGGTGCGTCAATTTTGTTTTGTTTTATGGTTCCGTGCGAGGTATGCTTTGCGCAGTGATTTGTATGAATACCTTTCCTTTTATTTAGACAATGTACGAAACGAATTAGCACAGATATATGCGATTCAAGAGGATTTGAAAGCAATTGAATCGTTTTTAAATGGTGATGGCAACTTACAAAGCATGTTGTTGGAAGATGTCTTGGACAAAGCAGATGCACCAAATAGAAAAGAGTTAAACATATCAGATAACGTTTTGAATAACTTAACAGGGTATGCGTTGCAAGTATATGAACAAATAATTGTACAAATAATTGATAATAATGATATGAATTCTGGTGTGTATGAAGATATAGATTCAGGCCAATTGTATCAATATACAAATAATCAACTATACATTGGTTGGGAAGCTTTGCCCGAAAAAAAGGATGCTATTACTACGGCATTAAAGTGCTTAAGCAAGGTACCACAAGGTACAATAACAGAAGCGAAGCAAGCTAAATTACTGACGCGGACTCGATATTTATTAAACAGTGCAAACTATGTTACAAGTACTGACGACGACATCAGCGACGTTGTATTGGACCGTTATGATTTATATATCGAGAAGCGCATGGGAAAAAATATTGATAGTGAAGACAATAAATTGTACCGTTTTGGTCGTTTGAGTACGCCGCGGGATACTGATGCATTGTTGGCGATGAACGAGGAAACAAATCATACATGGGGTCGAGGATCGTTGTTGTTTGAATTGCGACATTACAACCGAAAAACGATCAACAAACCCAACCCAAATAAAGAAGCAATGAACTCGGATTTGGCATATTTTAAAGATGAAAAAAAAAAACGAAGTGAGTATGCAAAGTACATAGAACATATTAAAGAATGGGATAGCAAGGTGACGGATAAAATATTAATAAAATTGGACCAACTGTTGTTTCCTGATGACGATCCAAACAAACACATGGATGATTTTGAAGTTGCTTATCCTAATTCAACGTATGATGGTATGGAGATACCAAACGATTTGTCAGCATGGAACAAGCCTATGCTTCCTCGTATTAATTATAATCCAAACAAAGCACGTGGTATTTATGAAACAACTGAATCAGGTATAAACAAAGCTGACCCTCCTGTCAACGATATAGAAAGAGCTAGCTTCGCTTATGTTGGAAAAGAAGTAATTTATAATGGAAAAAAGTGGCGTATAACAGGTGTAAAGGGTGAAAAAATTGATTGGGAAACAGTCAACACATACATAACAGAATACGATGCCCATTTAATGAATCCGTTGTACACCGAGTATTCGGAGGAATTGCAAGCTAGTGTAAAAGCGTTTGTAAAAGATCGAAATCCCGAAGAGTGTCAAGCACTAGTATTTTATTTATTAGGCTATGCTACGGTAGGAAAACCCGAGGATGGTTGGAATTATCAATTGGAAGACAAACCAATGTACTCGTCGCGTGTGAAACATGTTAACAAATATGTTTTTGCAATGTATACACTATACGAAGGATTGCTGTTTAATGTTTACGAAGAGTTTACTATATCACAGGAGTCGTTGAACAGCTTGAAGGTACCAGACGATGCGGGTCCCGTGTTTTTTAATGCTGAGTTATACAAAGCGCTCCCTCACGAGGACGAGGACAAGTTTATTTTAAAACGGTATGGTGAAAAACGCGATGTCTTGAAACGAAATAAAGCGTTGCGAGGGTTTTGGTGGGATAATGAATCAAGTACAAATACAACAACAAAGGATTTTTGGCAAGAATTTGAATCGCGTCGTGCATTGGTTGAATATTGGCATACGTGTTATATAATGTTGCTGGATATAGTGGAAACCTGTTTAGGTAAAGACAGAGATATATTAAATAAATACAAACAAAAGTATATCAACGACGTTGTAGAAGAGCTGCTTGTATCCGACAAAGAAAATGCTTCCGTGGACTTACAGTACAAGAAATCCAAGATGTTTCAATATTATAATTCAAAAAAGCGATTGAAAATACATGCATCCAAAAACAAATACCAAATTATACCAATTCGTTACAACATGCCTGAAAAATATCAAGAAGAATTAGATGAATTTATTTTATTTGCAATCATGACACGTATGAAAGAGGCAAACCAAGACGTAGGAACAAATTTGGAATCACTAACAACGTACTTGGTGAATAATAACCTTTTATCAAAAGAGGCAAAAATCCACCACGTTAATACCTTGAAAGAAATCCAAGCAATGAAAGAAAAAAATCAACAGAAAAAACAAGCTACAGGAAAACCTGTCTATTTACTGGATAGATAAAAAACATGCATATATCCGCCAGTGCCTCTTGTAAATAAATGGATTCACGACGCGATAAAATAATTAAAAAGGCACAATCTATTTTAGATAAATACAAGATAACCCCATCAAAAAAAGGCACTGCACGCGTAGAAGCAAACGATGCATTGTCAAAAGAACTGTTTATGGACGAGGAAGCAATTCAAATAAAAGAGTTTCAATCCATTGGTAAATTTTCAAACACAATTATACACAATGTTAAAAAAATAGTTGTTGATGTTTCTACAGGCTACAATTTACGGCGGAAGGAGAGACCACAAGAGATCTATTACATTATTGAATTTTCGGGTTTTAACCCTACATTTCCAAAGACCACTTATTTTCATAACAAATATATACAACCAAATGCAACGTATTATACAAAAGACGACGACGGTGTGTGGAGAAAGAAACAAAGTACACTAGCGCCTGAAATAAGCGACGAAAGTAGCGATAATAGTACCGATAGTGATGAAACGGATGACGATGACAACGAAATGCAGTTTGGTAAACTAGTCAAACCTGTAGCGACCACAAGTGAAATTCCATACCAATTATTCGATTTAGGTACTGATGGAACAATTATTGTTGGTTCGTTGGAAGATCATGTACGTTATTATTTGCTTGATCTATTAAACAAAATAAAAAAAATATGGAATAAGGAGGAACCAAAAGATAGCAAAGACTCTAGAAGAAATCTCAAGAAAGACATAGAAACTATTCGAGATGTCATTTTGAGAAGCAAGTTTAAAACGTATGCAAAAAGTATTACAAACATGCGAAATAAGGCAATAAAAAACAAAGCAAAGGGCACTAGTGCACACAAAACGAAAGAAGATAAAAAGAGTCGATTTCAAAGCTTAAAGAAAGAAAATAAAGAAAATTGGAAGGATAGAACTGGTTACCCTAAATCGGGAGAGGGGAGTCTAGAATATATATTTGAACAAGCTGCTAGCACCGAAGGCAGTGAAAAAGTAGGCGTGGTATTGACTGATACATCGTATCAAATTTACAGACGAACGTCAAGAGATGAGGATGGCAACATAATTTCTATCGAGTTAATACGGATACTACCTGATAAGAGAATCAAGGAACGGAAAATGGGTAATGAAATATACAGTGAGCCGATGAAGGTGGACTTCGATAGTGTTGAAGATGATGCTAGCAATAGTGATCATGATTCTAGTGGTGAAGATGAAGATGATAATAATTCTGCAAGTGATGATTCTGGATTCGATTCTGATTATAGTAATGATGATGCTAGCAATAGTGATAGCGAAGATGAAGATGAGGACGGGAACAAAATATCACTTAATAGAAGGGACCCAGTCGAGACTCGTAGTAAAGACAAATAAAGTGTTTTAAAATCTCTTATAATGGGTGATCTACGATCTTGTAATTTTAAACAATATTTTTGTTATATGCAATTAAAATTTTATGAGAATGATCCACAGATTCTTGGGGTGTATGAAACCTACGAGGAGGCTCTACAACGCGTACAATCAGAATTTGATATTACCGAAACTTCCGACTACACCGAATCAAACTTCCAACAATGCTTCCATAGGGAATGGTTAACGACAAATAAATCTCGGCGCGTGTGGATTAAAGCATATAAAATGGGTGATTATGATTATTATAAAAACTAAATATCTCTTTCGCGTCGTTGTCGTTTTGAAGCTCGCGTTGCTTTTCCTTTTCCGTCGCGTTCTCCTTTCGTGGCAACATGATTGCATTCGTTCAAATTGATGCTGTCTATACTTTCCAAGTCGCCCTGAATGGATACGGCGGGCGAGAAATTGGATAGGGTATCAAAGGTTTTCCAGTCAAAATTTTTGCTCATATCTTCTTGTTGCGTTTGTATCGGGCCTTTCAGGACGGCATCTAGTTTTTGTCGGAGCATGTTTACGTCTTGTTGCATGGTCAAAAACATTTCGGCGTACCTCGGTTGGGTAGGTGTGCTTGCTCGGAATGCGTTAATATTGTTTGCGTTTGTATTTAATTTCGGAGACGGTGGCGGTGTTTTCTCGGACCCTTGTTTCTCGGTTACGGATCCATTGCTGGATACTAGATTGATGACGTGTTTATCCATAATTTCTTTTAAAAACAACGTGACGGGAAAAACCCTCGACGGTTCGACGTGGGTTTCTATCATATTGGAAAGCGTGTAAAGAATATCGTAAAGAATGCGGTGGCTGGAATTCCCTGTTGCATGCACGTCGACGACGGTAGCTTCTTGCCATACGTCGGCCGTTTCTACGTATACGGTGGTGTTTAATTTGTAAGGCGTGGGCATGGTGCTGTTTGTAGGGGATTGCATCGTTGCATGTTGTGTGTTGTATAATGTATGTGTGTTGTATGAGCTCGCTTCGCTTGTTTTTTTCTTTAATTGATTAAGTTGTGTGTAACTTTATTTACCGAAAAAAATAGCATGCGGGTAAATTTTTTTACCGTATACCGAAATAGCATTAAGTGTGTAAAAATTGTCAATTTTAGGTCAATTTTCAAGATTGGTAGCAGGTATAGCATAAGGTACAAAAATTCTGTGCAAAAATTGTCAATTTTAGGTCAGAATGAATGCACTGAAATGAATAAAAGTGGAATAAAGCATTTAAATATAAACAAAAACAAAGCTAGGTCATACAACATACGACATAAACAAGCAAAGCTAGCTCATACAACATAGCGCGAGCTCCTAAAACTAGTAAACAAATCATGTCACGCAGGTTTTCGTGGGATAATTCAATAATTCGTAGTATTAAGTGGGATAATTCGTTAGATATAAAATGCGAATGCTTGAATAAATGCGAATGCTTAAAGGGCTTACGAAAAGATCGTTTGGGTGTAAGTCAATTTATTTTTGACCACCTACAGTATCAAATGTACGTGACAAATATTCTTAAAGCAAAAAAAGGGAAAAATCGTAAACGGGAAGATCGTGTATATTGTTATCCTGCTGAAATGTCTTCGGCTGTTGGTGTCATAAGAGACGAAGCCTACATACGTATCATTCGAAAACTAACAGCCGAACAAGCATGCAAACTATTAATTTTCAGGTATTATAATTTCGTGCATGCTTTCCCACCCGATGAAATAGTTTCACTATTGAACGAAAGTCATACTGTAAATTATAAAGTGGATGTCGATAGAACAAACAAAACTGATATTAAGATAAACGACCATTACAAGTTGCAAAATGTCCATTGGACCAAACAGCAACGCAAAGCTTGTGCTAACACGAGGAACTTTTTTTTGAACCAAGGACGTGGTGTACCAGAATTCCCACAGTTATCGGATATCCCGTTTTTTGGCAACGATTCGTTCTTTCAAGAAGTACTTATTGCATTCTTAAAAGCAAAAGTGAATCCAGATATCATGTGCAAAATATGCGAAAGTTGTTTTTCAACGCTTGACAAGATTCTTGATCAACCACAAGAGATGGAGAAGCAATGTTTCAACTTTCAACCACAACGAAAATCGATTACGGTTATCACAGACGAAATGAGATACAAAAACAAAGCTGCTTCCACTATCCAACGTGCATTCAGGCAACATTTACAAACGAAAATTAGGGCAGTACGTATCATTGAAAGATATTGGGAACCAATTCGTCTTGACATTATAGAAACTCGATTGGAAATACGACAAGAGCAAGAAGCACATATTCGAGTATTACAAGAACAAGTTAACAACGAGGATTTATTTAAATACGATGAATTGGTGCAAGAGATTAAAGACGATTACAATACCGTAAGACGTCCAGAACCTCGCTTACCCAGCTACTGGATCAAAGTGATTGCGATCTTGGCATTTTCAATATTTCTTTCGACGTTTATAAAAACAATGCCCGAGTTTGGTCTGCTAATCGTAGCTTATGTTTTGGGTCAAACGATGACGTATTATCGTAAAGTCTGGTATATCACATGGATCCAGACGCTTGCATTGTGGACGTGGACGGTGTTCATGTTGAATAAAGCGTTTGTGTTAAACAATGGATGGGTCCGAATTCCTGTTTGGATTGCGATCGTGGCATTTGGAAGACAACGTTGGATGGCGGTATTTTTTGCGACAATGGTCATTCGCATCGCTTTGACATTTGTGTACGACATCTTTGCCATTCAACCCATAGAGTACGGCATCTTTGTGTACGATGTTTATTGCGTAGCAACGATTGCAGCTGCCTCGCGTCAAGGAAAACCGATTGAGATGCTGCAGAAAGTGATGATTAATATTGTTATGTTGGTAATTATTGCATCAGGTGGTGCGGTAGCGTGGGTGGTAGCGTGTTTACATTTAGGTGATTGAAGTTTAAAATTATATAACATATTATATAACATATTGTATAGCATATTAACGTGTTTTTTAACTTACAAGTGTTATGGTCAAACAACGATTTGGTTGTATCTATCGTCTAACTAATCTGATTACAAAGAGAGCCTACATAGGAAAGACTATTAACTTCAAACGAAGAATGGGAGAACATAAATACGACAGCAAGAAAAGGGCTAAAACGTATATAAGTAGATCCATCAATAAACATGGTTGGGATAATTTTAAGAAAGAAATTATTATTGATGATGTTCCAGAAGAAGATCTAAGTAATCTTGAAATATCTTATATTGAAGTGGAAAACACGCAAGCTCCGAACGGTATGAATCTTACACTTGGAGGGGATGGTATGAGTGGGATATGTGAGGAAACACGTAAAAAAATAAGTCAAGCTTCAATTCGTCGTCAAGCCAATCGTGATCGGTTTGGCACTGTGACGTTTAGAAAAAGGGATAATAAATATGATGCAAGAGGTCCTCATCCAGATTGTAAACATATTGGGATGTATTTTAGCAGAGAAAAAGCTATTGAAGCTTTAAATCAGTTCAATCAAACGGGTGAACGCATGGACTCGGACAGAAGTAATAGAAAAAATGGATCAATTCGAAAAAAAAAATACGGGGAACGATATGAAGCTATGTATATGAAAAATAGGAAACATTTTAGCAAAACATTCGACACGGTAGAAGAGTGCGAGGAGTGGTTAGAAAAAGCCCTGAAGTATTTCAATAAAACGGGTAAATATATAGAAATAGAAAGATCTTTAAGGAAAAGAGGTACGGGAAGCATTAAAAAAAGCAGAAACGGGAACCGATATCAAGCTGTGTATAAGAAAAATAAAAAATCATTTTGTAAAACATTCGACACGGTACAAGAGTGTGAAAATTGGCTACAAAATGAATTAAATTTTTAAATTATCAAAAACAATTAACGCATCACTTTTATCGTCTCATATACGTATTAATACCATTAAATATATATAAAACAATCCTTAAAACGCTTTATTATATCAATAATTAAAATGGCTTTTTAATACATTTATTAGTCATTTAAGGCTTTTTTACATCTATATTACCATAAAACATATTATTTTAATATTAAAATGCTATATAAAATAATATATATAAATGCTATTTAATAGTACTAGAAAAGTAATTTAAGCTATTCTAAGTGTATTAGTGCTTGAAAACATAATTTTAAGTATTTACTATATACCAAATTGTTTTTGCATATTAAAGGCAATTAAGTTGCCAGCCATTCGATAAATATATGAAGAAGAAAGATACCGACACAACTCCACAAAATATAATATTAATATCTTTGTTAATCATATTGTTTGGAACTTTCTATTTATTGTATGCCCCAGTTGAACTCCTTTTAAACAAACTCTTCACGCCTTGTGAAAATGGCTTCTCTTACAACGTTAACCTAAAACAATGTGATTGCATCGACCCCTTTTTTGGTGATCGTTGCGAGAATTCTAAGTGTGTAAACGGTGTCCCAGTTAAAAAAACTTACGGGTGGAGTTGCGAATGCAATAATTTTTGGTTCGGTAAATTTTGTAGTCTGTGTGGCACGCACGACGGAATCAATGGTACCTGTTTTGGAGCTTTGCCCTATCCAAATAATCAATTATGCAGAACCGACGAGTACAATTTTGGTGAAGTTGAATTTTTAGGTGCAAGATGCGACTTGGCATGTGTCAAGGTGGAGAACACTCGAATTATGTCAGGGAATGCGTTGGAGGTTTATGATATGTTAAGTGATAAAGCAGGTGTAGATAATATACTGGCCTGTCCTGAAGCGGCATGCTACGGTTGTGATCCAGATACTCGCGAGGCCCTTTGTGTTTCAGGTTTTTTAAAAAGTTTAAATTCAAAGATTTGCAATTTGCAATGCGGGCCATGTAGTAGCACCTTGTGCAAACCCTGTAGTAGAAGAGGAGAATGCGTTCTACGCGGATCTTCGCCTATTTGCGTTTGTGATCCGAGGAGCAGAGGTACTGGATGTGAATCATTATGCCCTGGAATAACGGAGGTCTTTAACGGAATAGCGTCAACTTTAAGCGGAAACGAATGTTTTGGAAATGGAGTATGTGATGATTTTGCCAAATGTGAATGTTACGAAGATGTGGAGGGAACACCGCGGTTTATCGATAATTGTAAATACGAATGCCCTGTCACCAACGGTTTGGTCTGCAATGGACACGGCAATTGTGAATTAAATAATGACGGAGCTTTTTGTGATTGTTCTCCAGGCTGGTTTGGCGATTCATGCACATGTTCTGATGGTTCGGTAGATCCAAAAACGTGCGCCAATGGCGACTGTAATAATGAAGGAACATGTACATGTTACGACGATGACGTTCAGGGCCATTGGGTAGGTCAATATTGTACGCAATGTGCAAATAACTATTTTACAGAAATAACTTCGTGCTTGCAATTTTGTGATCCAGTGACTTCGTGTTCAAACCACGCGAGTTCTTGTGTGGTTGCAGAAACCATACTAGAATCCAATGGATTAGTAAAACCATGCACCATTACAACAAATGCCGATGGAAGTTTATCGTATGATGGTACTTGTGCAGTTTGTTCTTGCGACGCGAATTTTGATGAAACAATTGCATTGACTCCATTATTTTCTGAATTCAATGATGGAAAATCTTTAGCGTATTCGTGTATGGATTGTACAAGTGCTTATTATCCAAAAGCAGATACACAATCTTTTGATGCAGAAATTTGTAATACGGCTTGTACATTTGAAACATGTAATAATCGTGGAGTGTGTATGCGAGATAGTGGTCAATGTACCTGTTATGGTTCTTGTCCAGCTGATGCAACAACATATGACGGTGAATGTTTAGATGTTAGTATTGGTATGTCACCTCATATATCTAGCTCGGACAACTGTGGTTCATGTAACACACATTGGGGTCCTAATTTGGATATCTGGGAGGGGTCATGCATTTTTTATTGCAATCCACTAGCAACTGCCGAAGATAGTTTACCTTCTGACTGTTATGTAAATTCTGTGATTCGAGATGAATGTGTGTTTTGCTCTGGACGAGCCTCCAATTGTTCCTCCTTGACGGGCAAACCTGAATGTAATTGTGAAGGTGATTATACAGGGACGTATTGTCAAAATGCATGTGGAAGTTGTAATAATGGAGTGTGCGAAGAGAATCGTTTATACAATTGGTTTTTATTAGAGACTCCAGCATATGCTAAAACGAGTGATGCTTCGTTTAAATGCACGTGTGATGCAGTAGATACAGAAGACCGTTTAACATTTGAAAAGGAGATGTACACTTTAGTAACACATGACTTATCCATGGAGCGGGTGTTTATTGATTTACCAGAAGCAAAAGAATATTACGGTGGAACTTGTCAAGGAGCATGTAAGGTCGGATCGGATGGATCCGTGTGTAATAATTATGGTAATTGCAAAAGTACACCAATTACAGGATTAGCAGGTTCTGCGACATGTATGACAGATACGGATTGTAACGTAGATCCAAGCAACCCAGCTATTGAGGATACGTCGTACTATTGCCATTTGGAAAAAACACCGACGTATTGGCAAGCAATAGAAGAAAAACAAGTATTTGAATTTTGTTCAGCGGATGAAGTTGACTTTGTAAAAGGTTACATTCAACGAACGGATTGGCAGGATTATTGCTACGAGCATGTGAAAGTAACTATGCCAAATGAATTGTTAAATGTGGAATGTTCAACTTGTAGTCAAATTGTGAATGATAAATCGTTATGGACGAATGTGGAAGCAAGTTGTTCAGCTTATTTAACTCATGCGAATCAAGAAACATTACAAGAGAACGTGAAAGGAGATTGTTCATATGCAGTTGCCAATTTCGATTGGGAAAGCTGGTGTGAATTTCCTTCATCAGACTTTGCAAGTACATGCCCAGCTGATTGTGTATCAAATTTCCGATCGGTGGATTGGGTAGGAGATACGGGTTTTTGTGCTACGTTAGATACATTTACAAGCAATACTTTTTTAAGCACACATGCATGTGATACGTACAAAGATACATCTGTTGACTATTGTAGATTCGTGCCTGAACACGAAAATTCATATGATTCCAATACAGCCTGCTTCGTGGATCGAGAAAGTATCTTAGACCCGATTTCTAATCGACGACTTAGTAATCCATACAGTGGTTCTACGAATCAAGTTAATTGTAAATCCATAACACAAAATCAACCAGAAGTGTGTGGATCGATTAGGAAAGACATCAATCCAATTAAAGCATCTTGTGATAGCTCCGTGTTAAATGTATTAGGGACAGGCTTAAATGAATGTGAATTGCGAGATCAAGAACACGATTATTGCAGTATTTTAAACAATCGCTTGGATTGGACCAATTGTTCATTAGCTAGACCAACATGTTTCTATTGTGGGGATGCTGCACAAAATATCTACAGTTCATACATATCATTTGATACGGTAAATGTAGATGCTGCAACGTACAATCCAAATCCAGAAAGCTGTTGCAGGCCTGGTGACATTGTAACCAAATCAGGAAACACGTACAAATGCCATGCTGCCGATAGTTATGAAGATACTTGTCGATACGATGCATGTACGTCAAGTGTGCAAGCCATCGACTGGACAAGTAAACTAAGCACGTTAGATGAACTGAAAAGGTTAGATTCAATTGATATTCCAGCATTGCAATCGGATTCTATAAGACGATCAATGAATTTGTCTTCGTATTGCTCCACACGTAGAACCTTAGATGAAAGTGTTACGGCGGAATTTTCATTGGAATCTTTTGATAGTTATTGCAATTTCGTAAATTCTGTTGCCGTGACAAGCGCATATACCTTTACAGGGACCCATGCCTTAACAGAAGAGCAACAATTGGAATTAAACATTATTAAAAACAATTGGTGGTTACTGAACAACGGCAATATTATTATTGATTCGTACGATATGGAATATTATTACGTATCAGGGACAAATAGACTGGTAACAACCAACGACATATTGACTGTGACAGATTCTCTTACGTACAAAATCTTCAATTCGTGGTTGTACATAGAAGAAATAAATAACGATTATATTTTTTCGATTAGCATATCAGATTCCACGGCCCCATTTTTGCAACTTGATTTAAGAAACAAAGTATTGTATGTGAACAATGTTGCAACAACATTATACGATAGGACGACTGGGTGGCATCGATTAGAGTTAAATATCATGTCCAATACAACGGACATCGTGTGGCAGCACGAATTAAATACCGAAAAAATCTTGTTGAATCAAGCATTAGCTTGTTTTGGTTGCAATACGATAATTAAAGAAGTTGTTTTGGAATCGCCTGGAGCTAACAATGTCATTTTTCACGATGTCCGTTTGGTGCAAGAAAATGAAGACATTTCGTTAACGTACTTAGAACAGTCGTTGACGAAGGATGGTGTTAGCAATATTTTGGGAAAGACAGATTGTACTGCATTTAAAGCTACACCAGATTTAAAAGCATTACTATGCCCAAATGACGACTGTTTGCCAGAGTTAGCAAAAGTTAACTTTGGTAGCATTTGTACAAATTATTTTTCTGTTGTGGAACTTACCGAAGAAGAAAAAGTAGCGATATGTGCATCCGACAGTGCTTGCTTTACACGTTTGAGTACATGGGATTATGCTGCATATTATGATTCCTATACCTACAACGATCGTCCTTCACAAACCCGTGTAAATGCGTGTTCTGCAAGCGATTGCAACAATTTATTAGAAAGTTTTGACTACGTAGAAGTATGCTCGAGTCATTTGAGAGAAGTATTTGAAACCTGCACGGATTATAGTATAGAACTTGAAGAGTGGCGTAGTTCGTTTGATAAAGTAGGATACTGCACGGCTGTGGAAGCTGCAAAAGAGGATGTAAAAACGTTATTTACGAATGAATTGCACAATTGTTCATCAAATTGTTTGTCTCGTTTGGATACGATTAATTATTATGAATTTTGCAATGAACGTGCAGTGTACCATGGACCGTTTGCACCGTATGGAATGACCTTTAACGTATCTGATAATTGTCGCACCGAATTGTTTGGTTTGGACGTTACGCATGATTTAAATGAAGATTGTACAAGTATTGGAAAGACAGGTTCGGTTACTGGTGCAGGTCAATGCCATAAAGTATCATGCGATTGCACTGATCCAACAGTAGGCGGTGAACGATGTAATATCCAGTGCAATTCTGGGAATGACGGGAGTGCTTGCAATGAAGACAGCAATTTAGGGACGTGCTGTTTGTCTACAGGATCGGAGGTGACATTAGCTAATTGTCAAAAAGATGTGTTTCAATCGGATGTGACGATTCACACTGGTCAATGTTTATGCTACTCTGACGAAATCGGTGGTTCCAATTGCGATACGTTTTGTGATAAATGTTCCGTATCAAATGGCAATTGCATCAGCTCTGGATATTGCATGTGTTCCGCTGCTCCGTACGAAGAGACGGTAAAATCTAATTATTACGAAACGGAAATTCAACAAATATCAGAATTGCAACTGCCGTTCAATTGGGCAAACAAACAAAGTGTAGGGTTTCCAAATGGATTAAGCAATGAACAAGAACCATTGTATTTATTATATACTAATGAAGAAAGTTGCTCCATCACGGATGTGGATAAATGCTGCACGTGGGATGACTTTGTAACCGATACAGGCAACCCGTTACATGAAAACTACGATCGAAATCAAATGGTGCTTAGCACGTCCTCAGGAGATGACTATGTGTGCACTTCAGATATAGCGACATGTGCCAAAACTGCAATATTGTTAGGAAAAACTCATATCAACATGGAAGGTGCCATTTATGAAATACAAAATGCGCATGCCTTATGGCCCTTGCCTCATGAGATTCGCTTGAGCGAGTCTGCTCTGGCACAAGAACCGACCAATCTGTACAATCCATCGACCCTTTCCCAAACCACGTTTTTAAATTCAAAATGTCCGTCGTACGTGTTAGTAGATGGTTATTATCGCGTCGAAGTTCAAAAAGAGAAATGGATTTCTTTAAATAACAGTTGTTACGATGCAAGTATTAGTATTGCCAGCGACAAGGGAAAAGATGTTTGGCAGGTGCACCAATTATGCCAAGATGAAGATACCTGCAAAGGCTATTGGAAAGATGCAGATGGCGACTTTGTACGATATACGAGTACACCGAATACAACTTGTTCAACAATAGCCTTTCAACGTCCTGCCTTCACTCCTGTGCCTGTAGCTACGTCGTTGGATGTCTTCTTTCGCAACCAATGGTGCACGGTGAAAGGGGTAGATGGAGCGGGTGTAGGCGAATCGATTGAACAGGCATCAGGATTTGTTAGCTCGATCGATTGCACGCGTGTAAAGGATGAGATAGTATCTAGTGATTTCAACACCTGCAAGTTTCCATTTTTTACTTACGATAAAGATGAATTAGACAATTATCGAATTTCAAAAATTAATTCTTGCACGGATGTAGATATGTTTGACCCTAATACTGGTCAGAAATTGTTAGACTTTGCCTCGTTGAAATCGGAAATTACTAGTACAACTGGTATTGCAAATCCTACGTATTGTGTATCGGAATCGTATTTTCAAAATACCACCAGGTTTGTGCAAAACGGTGACCAAGGGTACTGTCGATTAAATAATGCATCGTATGGTAAATGTACTTCCTCATTTGTAGATGCATCAAATTGTGAATGTGGTGCGACTACCTGTTCCGTCGAAGAATATTGTCATGTCAAAGATTATGGCACAACAGTCCTACACGAATGTCATTCTTGCGCAGATACATTGAGTCCCACACCTGAAAAATGTTGCCAACAGGGTGAATATTATGTCAACGGCGTATGCAAAGCGACTTGTGACGAACATTGGGCGTGCAAATACAATCAAATGGGTCAATTGGGTTCCACCGACCATTACATGATAAATGGTATTCAATTTTTAAAGGGTACTGGTCCTAAACCAGAATTGTTTTGTACCGATAGTTGTTGGAATCCATTTACTACTACCTGTGAAGCTTGTGAGACATGCATAGCAAATGCTCCTCATCAAAATCCAATAGATATACTGCGCGAATCCAAAATTGGAGGTTACCATTACATAAAAGACGACGGTACATTTAGTTTTGATGATTTGGACAACGAGATTACGTTCGTGCGTTTATGTCAAGATACATCCAATACGATCGATAACAGTGAATATGCATTGAGCGTGGCAAGTAAGGTGGTACACGAGAAAGTAGATTTTATTCGCACCGATAAATCTGCTCAAGCAAACCCAAGCAGTGCGTGTGGTGAAAGCTGTGGTCGTACATGCCCAGCCACCGTAGATGGCGTGCCATGTTCAGGCAATGGTGTGTGCAATAAAGATTGTTCTTGCTCTTGCTTCACGTTGGATTCAAATGAAAAATATATATTGACGAATGTAGAGGGAGTTGGCTTTACAGAAATCCCTGATTTTACGGTGGGATCTGCTATGATCTTCAAGAGTCCATATCGTGGTACTGATTGTTCCAAAACCTGCCCTGGGTGGGAGGATGGTATGGTTCCAGCAGATGGGGAATTAAGTGCGGAGGATAAACAATTCATCATGGGAGAATTGATTTGCTCGGGGCATGGAACTTGCTTAGTCAATAATGAAGGTGAACCGCAATGCCAATGCGAAACAGGCTACATCAATGGGGTGAACTCGAATTGCGAATTTAAATGCCCTGGAGATGGTTGTTCGGGGCATGGAGAATGCGCCGTATCGTTACAAGGAACGTCCGAAATATTTATAGAAAACTTATTTTTAGAAAATGAATTTAACGGGGAAGTAAGCAATACAATTATGCAAAAAGCATACGAATTGTATCCTAGTAAATCTACGTACGATAATTTAAAATCTACGTATTATGCACTTCCTGAGGCAGTGGAAGATACAACAGAAACACAATTTGCTAGTGTAAAGTATTTGTCGAAATGTCCCAGTTCACACCCGTATCCTTATCACAATGGTAAATTTTGTTGTGTCTTCGAAACGGTTGCGAATGGCACCAGCATCAATAAACGATCAGGCATTGCAGAATGTTCTGTAAATAATAGGATAGCATGTCCAATGAACGCTTACTTTGTTAATAAAGACTCCACTATAGAAGACACGTTAAGGGCGCGTTTAGGGTTGGAGTATGTTGGCACTCAATTCATTGACCCTACCAAACCAATGACAACTTCTAGTGTATGTAGTAGCAGTCTTCGTACGGTAGAAGAAGATGCATTGTGCGCAGAAGAAGCGCGTGTGATAGCATTGAATACGTTTTCTGATAATCCAGCTCATTACACATGCGATCCAAAAATAGCATTAATATCCATGCGTAGAAATCAGAGACCGTATTACGACCCGTTGAGTGTATTACAATTGGGTGCAGGTCAAACCGAGAATGTCATGTACTCCTACAACGATGTGTTTTGCTCCAATATTGTAGCAAGTGCTAGCAATCTAAACGGGTTGACCTTGGATCAGCAGCCTCAACCGATTACCTTATTGGAATGTGCAACATGCACGTGTCAACAAGGTGCTAAATCAGGTTTTTTTGATGGAACTATCTGTGATGAGTGCAAGTTTGGATTTTTCGGTGAAAGTTGTTCTGGGATGTGTCCAGCAGTTTGTGGGTCTGTAAGCATTGGTAGTACCGAGTTATTTTACGAAGCCTATCAACGTAGAATTGGATCCACATTACCGTGTGATGAACCTGTAAACGACAATTCTGCTTTTTATTACAGCTGCCCATCCGTGGACAATTTACGTGACATTTTAAATGCACAGGCAGTGACTTGGAACGACTCATATCAACGGTCGGTATACTGCAACGATGGCAGGAATAGTCCTGGATCGTGCCTGTCATGTAATTCTCCATTGATTGGTTCATTGGATATTCGTTTGGATGAGCCGCGAGAGTCTTGTTATCGATTAACATGCCCTTCCAACATGGATTTCTTTCAACGTGTCAATCGTCTAGAAGATACATTTTCTATCAATTTGAATCTTGCTATTTATTACAGTAATGTTGAATTTCAACTATACGGGAAAGATTTTGGTCAAGCATACGATACGACAGGTAATACTGGATTAACTCCACATAAACCAATTGATCCGTATGAACCATGCCCTACAGGTTCTTTCGTATCGGAATATCATTATTGTTGCACTGATTCAACCAAAGTAACAAACTACGAAGCATTAAATCTACGCGGTTATTTTGTAGAAAAACATGATGCAGAAGCACCACCACTGTCGATACAAGAATGTGCAGAGAAAGCATTAAGTTCGGCTACGTATACAATAGGAGGCGCTTCGGTGCAATTGGGCCCATATCGAGAAACTTCCAAAGGATTATTCGCTTTTAACGGCCAATGTCATATATTTAGAGGATTTGAATCGTTGAATTTGTTATATGTATATGATTTAACGTTAGCGCAACGTAGTTTATTTATTAAACGAGTTGGTGCAGGATTCACTGCCGACCCCGCTTACACAATATATCGTGCATACGAGACATGCCCATCAGCAACAAGTCGTGTGTTTCAAGTATGGGATGGCACCTTGGTATCCTCTGTGACAACGAATACTATCTCGACGTCGTACGAATTGGGTTGCGAATTCAATAATATTTACCCAACGTATTTCCCAGAAGCTAGCGATGCCATTATTGATGGAGCGTTAGTTGGCAGCTCAAAAGATCCATACACGACAGGAGGAGAGGCAATATTGGATGTGATCGATGTGATAGAAAGAGATCAATGTTTATCGTTATTTTATGAAAAGTGTGCACATGGGCATACCTCAAATATCCAAAATCCATTTCTCACTTATTATGCTTTCATGAAGGTGCATGAATATTTAGAATTACAGTTCCCTGATGGTGCAGATCAATCAGGTAAATGTAACATTGACATGTTTAAGGGCAATATTTGGTGCCCACAATGTCCTAGGTGTCAGTACAAAGGTTCTGTTCCTGGAGTGGATTTTGAATTAATTGAGGGTACAACATGCCTTGCGGGATCGTTTCCCTATTGTAAATCAAGCACATCTTGCACATCCGATCATTGGAAACAAGACGATACGTGCGAATACGCAGTTCCCAATCGTACCTATTATTTATACGATGCAACACGCCAAACCGTTACGTTTTTAGATTATACCAGTACATTGATGGGAACCTACACCACTGACGAATGTGCAGATGTTACGTATACAGCCAATACCTACCAAGGTGTGTTTGTAACCGACAACTGTGGAGAGCTAAGCTGTCCTTGCTACAAAATCAATACCGTTAATGACAATACGGTGGTAGGAAACCCTTCTCAATACATGTACCAACTCAACTATAGCACAAACAACGGAATTAATGTATTTGAAGAATACATCAGCACGTTTACAAATGGTAGTGACTACAATGGTTCGACGTTGATGGGCTGGTACGTGGAACGGATGCGGCAAGCCGTCCCTGATAAATATCGGTACTTTAAAATACCTGCAGTTAGTGATTTAGTTGAACACTACGAACAATGGTTGGAGTGCACTTGCATAGAAGATCCAAATGATGTAGATCATTGCGACACGTTTGATGTACGAAATTGTGTAAAATTTAATCCGTTACAATTTGAATGGGAACCTGTGTGGTACACCAGAGGGTCTACAGCAATTCCTTACACTGCACCTGAAAAAGAAGTTAGTGCATCGGATATTCATGATAAAGATGGACAAGGTGCTGTATTACGAACCAGTGCAAAATTACGATCAAACGTAGAAATCATTGAAAATGCAATTCCAGAATCCTGTACTGAAGCACGCTTGGATAGCTACGAAGTCATCCCAAGCTTAAAAATATACAATTCGCACGATGTAGAGTGTGGAAAGGATACGGTGTGCAGTTGCGATGACATGGCTTTCTTTGGAAAAACCATGTTTGCTTACGCGGGTGGTTATGGTTGTCCAGCAGGTAATTATTTTTTACAACCAGAAGGCAATTATTATTGTGAATCCTGTAATCGTTATTTGAATTACGGCTCTGCGTGGGGCCACGGTAATAATTATTGTTGTACAACTCGTACTAGTGGGTGTGCTACATATTATAGTCTTATAAGTGCGTCAACCATAAGAGATGGTTTACAATTTGTTATGGAAGAAGGCACCATCGATTACGAACCTGAACGTATCTATGATTCAACTGGTAACCAATTGCATCATACAGAGTGCATGGAATTAATTGGTGTTGCAAACACCTATTCCTTAAACACATGCTACGAAGAAGCATTGAAACGATTTAATTTTTACGATGGTGCTTATTTTGGAAGCAAAGGATTATTTGCAGTCGAGAGACCTCAAATCACCAATCCGCAATTGTATTCTTCCGACGAATATTTGGAATACAATTTTACAACTAGTAGTGCATTAACGTGTTATGTTTATAAAAATATCGATTCTAACGTGTTGAACTCGGACACTTTCAACCTATTGGACCCTGGTCAAAGTTTGTGTCAAGACATACAAAATACAAAAAAAGGCTGCGCTAGATCAAAAGATCAATACAGGGAATTGAATTTTAATGCAACTGTCGTAGGTGCTACAGATTTATATGATAACAAATGCGAGGACCCAATATTTATTCAATCATACCGTAGTCCTCATGTCTCGCAAACTGGTAACGTGTTTTCGAAAGTAAGTCCACAACACAGCGGCAAATTAGCTTGTTACGATTATGGTCCATGTTACAGTGTAAATGCATCAGGTATAACCAATACTAAATTTTGCTCTTGCAGGCCAAGTATTTTCACTGAACGTTTTCCTGGTCTGTACTATCCAAACTTTCAAGATACCCCATTACACAATTTGGATGCCAGCCAATGGGGTGTGGTAGGGCAAGATTTTGTCACCTCGTTTGGCTATTGGACGAGTGTAAGGGATAAGGTAGCTGGGGAAGGAGCAGGTGGTTTTACCGAAACCGTATTCAACACGTACGAAAAAGATATTTTAAACATGTGCTACGACGATATGGCGGTGCAAGGCAATGAATTGTTCAAATTGTCCAATCGAGAATTAAAACAAGATCAATACACAGGATACCATTTATTATTTGCTGGTGTGCAATGTCCAGCATT
>MDTC01153126.1_pt1 | contig 21241 bp, 25 predicted proteins | sample 811181 | NCBI WGS metagenome assembly MDTC01 (sample SAMN05326644, study PRJNA326480) | marine metagenome | isolation source: seawater | place: Pacific Ocean: North | collected 2011 | reverse complement strand
TAAATTATAATGTTAAATATTAAATGAATTACGTATTTTATGATTTAGAAACAACAGGAAGATCAGCATTTTGGGATCAAATAGTACAAGTAGCTGCAATATTTACAGACGAAAATTTGAGAGTAATAGAAAAATATGAAGATAAATGTAAGATTAATTCTTCATGTATTCCTCATCCAGAAGCTATATTAGTAAATAAAATAAAAATGAAAACTTTATTAAGTACTAATTTGAGTCATTACCAGTTGATGCTAAATGTACAAAAAAAATTTGCAAGCTGGTCACCAGCAATATTCGTAGGCTATAATTCTATCAAATTTGATGAAGAATTTTTGAGAAACTCATTTTTTAGAAGTTTATTAGATCCATATATTACAATAAAAAAAAAAAATTATCGTTTTGATTTATTAGACTCTGTAAGATCAACTAACTATTTCTATCCTGAAAAACTAAAAAGTTTAATTAGTGAAAAAGGAAACCCTATATTTAAACTTGATAAAATCGCTCCAGTTAATGGGATTTCTGATTTTACAGCCCATGATGCAATGGGAGATACAATAGCCACATTAGAATTAGCAAAAATAATTAAAAACCAAACTACTAATATATGGGCAGAAACTATATCTAATAAAAGCCAGAATAATTTGATTCAGTATATTTCTGAAAATCCTTTTTGCTACATAGATAGCTTTTTTGGAAAAATTAAATTATATTTTTTGTCATTTGTAGGAGAACATCCATTGTATAAGTGGGCTATATGTTTTGACTTACAAAAAGATCCTGCTGAAGTCATAAATATGAGCGATGAGAATTTTAATAAATATATTGAAAGATCACCTAAAGTTATTAGAAATATAAAATTAAATAAAAGTCCTATATTTCAATCATACAAGTTTATCAATAGAGTTAGTGCACATGAGGGAATATCTGAAAAAATAATTTTAAATAGAAATCAATTTATTAAAAATAATCCTTTATTTAAAGAACGGATTATTTCTTACTATGAAAAAAAAGCTTTAGAGAAAGAAAATTTTACTAATCAAAATGATATTTTAGCAGAAGAGTCAATTTATAAAAAGTTTACCTCTTACCAAGATTCTAAATTAATGATTGATTTTCATCACTCAGATTGGGAAAAGAAAAATATTATAAAAACCAAGTTCTATGACAAAAGACTCACCTACTTTGCTAACCTTTTAATTTATGAAGAAAACCCGGAATCATTAGATCAAAAAACCTTAAAAAAATTAAGAAAAAGTATCAGCGACCGTCTTTTAAGTAATAATAATGAAAACTGGCTTACTTTGTACGAAGCCTATAAAAAGATTGATGATTTAAGAGAAAAATGTGATAATGAAAATGATAATGATTCATTAAGATCTCTAAAAGAAATTAATGAATATTTAGAGCAAACTGAAGAAAAACTTCAAAAATATAGGAATTAATATGGCGGTTTTGAATATAAGTGATAGTGATTTTGACGAAAAAGTTTTAAATGATAAAAATATTGTATTGTGTGATTTTTGGGCAGAATGGTGTGGCCCATGCAAACAAATCTCTCCTATTTTAGAAGAGCTGTCAGAAGAATTACAAGAAAATAAAATTACGATCGCAAAGGTTAATATAGATGAAAATCCAGAAACTCCTTCTAAATATGGCATTATGAGTATTCCTACCCTATTGCTTTTTAAAGAAGGAAAGTTGGTGTCTACTCAAGTTGGGTTGCAACAAAAAAATGAATTGAAATCATGGATAGAGACTTACCTCTAACAATTGTTATCTATTGCTAGAACCTCTCCTACTAAATTCACAGAGCCAGTAATAAGACAAGTTTTTTGATAGTTTAGATTTTTATTTATTGATGAAACAAATCTTATCGAATCAAAAACTGTATTAAATGCTTTGTTTTTAATTTCTAAATTGTTAGCTTCTACTATTAAATCATTCACTGACCTGCTATTAAAATTTGTTTTTTTAACTAATATTAATAGTTTTGGATTTATTTTTTTTATTTGGTTCAGAATACCTTTATAATCTTTTTGAGTCCCTACACTTAAAATGATAAATAGTTCAGAAAGTTTGCTCTTAATTACCCATTTTTTTAAAACTTTAAAACCTAAAATATTATGCGCACAATCAACCCAAAATTCTATATTAGGATACTTTTTTTGTATAGTCCCGTTTAACTTATGTAGTCTTCCTTCCCATTTTATATTTTCTATTAAAAAGGGAATGCGATTTTTTTCTATTTTCAACGCAGCTATTTTATAGCATGCAAGAATAGCACAACCGATATTTTGATACTGATGATCACCAACAAGAGATAATCTTGATATATTAATTTTTTCTTTTTCAAAATATAAATATTTATCTTTTATTGTCCAGTTTTTTCCATAATAATATGAGATACATTTTTTATTATTGGACTCTTTTTTAATAACCTTAAAAGCTTTTTTATTTTGCTGAGAACAAATTAATAGGTTATTTTTTTTTAAAATCCCAGCTTTCTCTTTAGAAATTTTTGTTATACTATTTCCTAAATATTCCTTATGGTCTAAACCTATACTAGTTATAATGCATGATTTTTTATTATCGTTTAGAATATTTGTAGCATCATATCTACCGCCCAGCCCTACTTCACAGACAAATATATCAGCTTTGATTTTTGAAAAAATATAAAAGGCTGCGGCAGTGAAGAGTTCAAAAAAGGTAATATTATCATTATTATTAATTTTATAAATATATAGTAATAATTTATAAAGCTCTTCATCACCAATGATTTTATTTGCTACTATAATTCTTTCATTAAATGCTATTAAATGAGGCGACCTATAAACATGAACTTTTTTTCCTGAAAGTTTTTGTAACTGATATATAGATGTTGCTACTGACCCTTTTCCATTAGTACCTGCAATGTGTATTGTATGAGGTAATTGGTTTTGGGGGTTATTTAATTTTTTTAATAGTAACTTAATTCTACCTAAAGATAGTTGTATCTCACTAGGATGCAGTTTTAGTATATCTTTAAATAAAGATTTTAGCTTAGGGTTAGCATGGTCTATAAACTTATAAATAATTAAACCTAATTTTTTTTAGTTAAATGTTTTAATAATAAAGAAAACTGCTCTTTAAACCTTTTTCTTTCAACTATTAAATCTATCATTCCATGCTCAAGTAAAAATTCACTTTTTTGAAAGTTTTCAGGCAAATCTTCGTTAACTGTTTTTTTAATTACTCTTGGCCCTGCAAATCCTATTAGAGCTCCTGGTTCTGCTAATAAAATATCTCCTACCATAGTAAAAGATGCAGAAACACCTCCTGTTGTAGGGTTAGTAAATAGAACTACATAAGGTAAGCTTAATTCTTTAAAATTTTCTATGGCAGCTATAGTTCTGGGCATTTGCATTAAAGCCAAAATACCTTCCTGCATTCTTGCTCCTCCAGAAGAAGCTATAATAAGCAAAGGGCATTTATTTTTTTTTGCTTCATCTGCAGCTTTAACTATACCTTCTCCCACTTGCATACCCATTGAACCACCCATAAATCTAAAGTCCATGATTGCAGTTATTAATTTAATATTATTAATTTTACCCTTTACTACTTTAATACAATCTTCTAAATTTAACTGTTTTCTTACTTTACTTAATCTATCTGAGTACTTAATTTTGTCTTTAAATCTAAGAGGGTCTTCTATAACTTTTTCTATGTGTATTTCTTCATATTTTTTATCGTCATAGATGCTTTCTAATCTATCATTAACTGGCATACTTAAATGAAAATTACAATTATCGCATACGTAATAATTCTCCTTTAACTCTTTGGTAAAATTCATTTGGCCACAGGAACTACACTTTGTCCATAAATTTTCTTTTTTTGTAAGTTTTGATTTAATAGCTAAAAGTTTAGGTTTTACAAAATTAGTCAGCCAATTCATATATTAATTCCTTGCTTCCTTTATTGCCTTGGAAAACATCCTTACCAAACGTATTACATTATTGTTTATATTACTTTTTTTTTCAATTGTTTTATCTAATTCATCTACTATAGCGCTACCTACTACTACACCATCAGCATATTTCGAAACAATTTTTGCTTTTTCTGGTGTATTAATTCCAAAACCTACAACGATTGGAATTTTAGATTTTTTCTTTAATTTATTATAAGCATTTTTTACGATATTCAGTTTACTTAACCCTGATCCAGTTATCCCTGTAATTGAAACATAATATAAAAACCCTGAGGTTATTTTTAATATTTTAGTTAGTCTATTGCTATTAGTAGTGGGCGTAGCAAGCCTAATAATTTTCAATTTAAATTCTTTTAAATACTCTCGGATTTCATCATCATTTTCTGGTGGTAAGTCTACTATTAATATTCCATCAACTCCAACCTTTTCAGCTTCTTTTAAAAAAGCTTTTGTGCCTTTTTGAAAAATAGGATTATAATATCCCATAAGAACAATTGGCGTATAATTATTTTTTTTTCTAAATATTTTTACAAGTTTTAAAACCTTGTCTAAATTAGCTCCATTTTTAATAGCACGCTTATAGCTTTTCTGTATTACCGGACCATCTGCCATTGGATCACTAAAAGGTACTCCTATTTCTATTAAATCTGCCCCAGCATTTGGAAGGTTAAATAAAATTTTCTTAGAATGGTTAAAGTTTGGATCTCCGGCCGTTATAAAAGTTATCAGAGCTGATTGATTAGAAGATTTTAAATCTCTAAATGTTTTTTCTATTCTACAATTGTATTTAGTATAAGCCATTTAAATATTCAATAAAGGAGCTATCGCATCTAAATCCTTGTCGCCTCTACCACATAAATTCATTACTATAATATGGTTTTTTTTCTTTTTAGGCGCAAACTTGGTAACAAAATATAAAGCATGTGAAGGTTCTAAAGCAGGAATAATGCCTTCCAACTTACTACATAGTTTTAGTGCCTCAATTGCCTGATTATCTTTTACGGAAAAATATTTTACTCTACCGATATCTTTTAGCCAGCTATGTTCAGGGCCTATACCAGGGTAATCTAATCCCGCAGAAATAGAATGAGCCTCGCTTATTTGTCCATATTTGTTCTGTAAAATGTAGGTTTTATTTCCATGGAGAACGCCTGGTTTTCCAGCCAGCAAAGAGGAAGCATGTTTTCCAGTCTTTATTCCCTTACCTCCTGCTTCAATGCCATAAAGCGCAACTTTTTTTTCATCTAAAAAATCATGAAATAGTCCAAGTGAGTTTGAGCCACCGCCTATGCATGCAATAAGAGAATCTGGTAGTTTTTTTTCAAATTCAAAAATTTGTTCTCTTACCTCTTTTCCAATTACAGATTGAAAGTCTCTTACCATCATTGGGTACGGATGTGGCCCTGCAGCAGTACCTATTATATAAAATGTATCGACTACATTACTTACCCAATCCCTCAGTGCTTCATTCATAGCGTCTTTTAGAGTAGAAGACCCGGAATTTACAGGAATTATTTCAGCTCCCAATAATTTCATTTTTAATACATTAGGCTTTTGCCTTTTTATGTCTTTAGACCCCATATAAATTACACATTTTAAACCAAAAAGAGCGCATACAGTTGCAGTTGCTAAACCATGCTGCCCTGCACCTGTTTCTGCAATTATTCTTTTTTTCTTCATTCTTTTTGCCAATAATATTTGCCCCAAACAATTATTTATTTTATGAGCCCCAGTATGATTTAATTCATCTCTTTTGAAATAAATCTTTGCACCTCCTAAATAATTGGTAAGATTTTCTGCAAAATAAAGAGGACTAGGCCTACCTATAAAGGTTTTTGACAAATGATTAAATTCTTTAATAAATTGTTTGTCTTTTTTAAAACGATTATATTTTTTTTCTAAATCTAATATTAACGGCATCAAAGTTTCTGCAACAAACCTTCCTCCATAGTTACCAAATTTACCAAATTTATCTGGAAAATCTTTATATGAATTTTTTTTTAACAGTATTCTTCTCCTCGACATAATTTAACAGATTTACAAAATTTCTTTATTAAATCTTCAGACTTATTTCCTAATGTTGTTTCTACTCCGGATGATACATCTACGCCTTTTGCACTAGTCGTATTTAAAGCTTCTAATACATTTTTATATGTTAACCCACCCGAAATAATATAATTAATATTAATATCAATTTTGTCTAAAATATTCCAATTAAAACTTTCCCCTGTGCCTCCGTATATTATAAGATCTTTTTTGTCAAAAATAATCCAATCCACTATTTTTGAATATTTTTTTGCCAACTCTATATCTTTTTCAGATTCTAGCCCTATTCCTTTGAATACTTTAACATTAAATTTATTTTTTAAATATGAACAGTATTCTAATGTTTCATTTCCATGAAGTTGTATGTTGTCTATGCCTATTTCTTTTAAGTCTTTTATAAAACTTTCATTAGGGTTTACTGTTACTGCAACGGGAGAAATAATTGAAGTAGGTCTTTGTACTATTTTTTTTGCTTCATGCAAATCTATATGCCTTGGAGATTTTTTGTGAAAAACTAAGCCATACCAAAAAGCACCATTTGCCTCGGCGGTTCTAACATGTTCATACTTTCTAATTCCACAAATTTTTATAAAAGGCATCATAAAGCTAATTTGATTTTAAAATATTTAATATTTCTTCTTTTGGACTCCTAGAGTTCATTATAGGTCTTCCAATAACAATATAGTCTGTTCCTTTATTAAAGGCAGCTTTTGGAGATAAAACTCTTACTTGATCATCATTAGAATTTTTTCCAAGTCTAATTCCTGGAGTAACTATTAGAAAGTTTTCTCCACATGCTTTTCGTACATCCTCTATTTCATGGGCTGAACAAACTACGCCATCTAATCCTGTGCTTTTACATAATAAAGCATAATTTATAACATTTTTTTTAATATTAGATCCCCAACCTAATTGTACTAAAGAATTAGAATCTAGAGAAGTTAAAACTGTAACACCTAATAATAATGGTCTTTTTTCTCTTGATGTTTCTTTTACAACTTTAACCACTTTTTTTAACATTACCTCTCCCCCTGTAGAATGCAAAGTAAGCATATAAGGGGTTACCCTCTCTATGAGAGGAATTATCGCTTTACAAACTGTATTGGGAATATCGTGCAGTTTTAAATCTAGAAATATTTTTATATTCCCTCTAATATTTTTAATTTTTTCTATACCTTCATATCCGAAAGAATAAAAAAACTCCATGCCTATTTTGAAGACAATATCAACATCTATTAGAGTAGCAACAGAAATAGCTTTTTCTAAATTATTAGTATCCAGCGCTACAATTACTTTATTTTTTTTAATCATTTTTTTCTTTTTTTAAAGATTATGTAGATACTAGATACTATTACACCCAAGCTTAAACTTAAGTAAAAAAATAAATAAATTGGCAAACTTAACTCTGCAGAAATGGGAAAAATTCTAATTTTTATAGTTTCTAAGTTAGATGCTCCAAAAGATATCAATAGTAAGATAAATAAAAATAAAAATGTTATCCTGAGCAAACTATTAAACTACCTATTCAATTTTTCGTAAAAATTTTTTGCCATCTTAAAAGTTGGTATAGTGGTTTTAGGTACCTTTATAGACTCTCCAGTTTTAGGATTTCTTGCTGTTCTAGCTAACCTAAGTGAAGGATTGAATACCCCAAAACCTCTGAATTCTGCTCTGTTCCCTTTAGCTAACGCAGCTGTAATTTCATTAATAATTATTTCTAACAGTCTTTCTGAATCTTTAACTGTAATATTATTTTTTTCAGAAAATTCAATTATTAAGTCAGATTTTTTCAAAACAATCCTTTATTTATCTTCTTTTTTATTATCCTTATTTTTTTCTTTATCCTCTTTTTCTTCTTTCTTGTTTTCAGTATTGTTAGTAGATTTAGCTTCTAATGCTGCACCTAGAATATCGCCTAAAGAGGCTCCTGAGTCTGCAGAACCGTAATCTTTCATAGCTTGCTTTTCATCTTCCAACTCCATAGCTTTTATAGATAGTAAAAGTTTTCTTGAATTTGTGTCAACAGATGTAATCATTGCATCAACTTTTTCTCCTTTTGCAAACCTAGATGACTTTTGCTCATCTTTATCTCTGGATAAACCTGTTCTCTTAATGAATCCTGATAAAGTTCCATCTACTACTACCTCTAAACCAGTATCCAAAACATTTTCTATGACACAAGTTACCACTTTACCAATTTTAATATCATCTTTTACTGCCTCAGAGAAAGGATCTTTTTCTAATTGTTTAACACCTAAAGCAATTCTTTCTTTTTCTACATCAATTTCTAATACTTTATACTTAACTAAGTCACCTTTTTTGAATTTTTTTACAGCTTCTTCTGGTTTTTGTTCCCAAGAAAGGTCGTTAATATGAATTAAGCCATCTACCTCATCTGTTATCTTTATAAATAGCCCGAACTCTGTTATATTAGCAATTTTTCCCTCATGTTCACTTCCTGTAGTAAATTGCTTACTAATATCATCCCATGGATTTTGAGTGGTTTGCTTCATACCTAAACTCAATCTTCTTTTTTCCTCATCAAAGTCTAAAATAACTACCTCAACCTCTTTACCTGCATTTACTAATTTAAATGGATTTGTCTGCTTTTTGTTCCAACTCATTTCTGAAACATGAACAAGCCCTTCTATTCCTTTATCAATTTCTACGAATGCTCCGTAATCAGCAATATTTGTAACCACTCCCTTATATGTATTACCTATTTTAAACTTTTCACTAGCACCTTTCCAAGGATCATCATGTAATTGTTTAATCCCTAAACTGAGTCTTTGTGTTTCATTGTTATACTTAATCAGTTTAACAGTAATCTTTTGTCCTACTTTAAGAACTTCTGATGGATGACTAATTCTCTTCCAAGAAATATCAGTCACGTGCAATAATCCATCAATATCTCCTAAATCTACAAATGCGCCATAATCAGTAATATTTTTGACTATGCCATCCATTACTTGTCCTTCAGTGATATTAGACACTAATTCCTTTTTAGCTTCAGCTCTACCTTCTTCTAGAACTGACCTTCTAGATACAACAATGTTACCCCTTTTTCTATCCATTTTTAATATATGAAAAATTTGGTTTGTTCCCAATAAATATGAATTATCTTTTATAACCTTCACATCTACCTGACTGCCGGGAAGAAATGCTATAACATCACTTAAATCAACCGAAAACCCTCCTTTGACCCTTGATACTATAAAACCTTTTACTTTTTCTTTTTTATTTAAGGCTTTTTCCATTAACGACCATGCAGCTTCTCGCTTAGCTCTTTCTCTAGAGAGTACAGCATCTCCAAATTTATTTTCAGCCTGTTCAAAGAAAACTTCAACTGTGTCTCCAACACTTGGTTTCTTATCTGGTGGAGTAAACTCTTTAAGAGGAACTCTTCCTTCTGACTTAAAGCCTATATCTACTACTGCTGCTTCCTTTTCAATTGCTACTACTCTTCCACTAACTAAACTTCCTACCTTTTTAATCTCTTTGGAAAAAGATTCCTCTAATAATTCTGCGAAATTTTCTACTTTTTTACTCTTATTTTTTGTGTCATTAGTAGACAGGTTGTTTTGCATTAATTGTTTCCTAACTTTTTATTTAAAATATGGTAGTTTACTTAAAATAAATTTTTTTACAATAATTATTGTTTCTTTAATATCTTTAGATGAGCAATCGATTTCTATGGCATCTTTGGCCTTCACTAAAGGTGAGTTTTTTCTTGTAGTATCGTTATAATCTCTAACTTTCAAATCCATCAATACATCATCATATATTATTTTTTTGTCCTTTACTATTAACTGTTGATGTCTTCTTTTTGCCCTTATTTCTAAATTGGCAGTCAAAAAAAACTTTATATCTGCATTTGGCACTATAACGGTACCGCAATCTCTTCCCTCTAATATTACACCATTAAACTCCTTGGGGTAGTGCATTAGCATTTCTAATTGTTTAGTTAGAACAAAGGATCTTACTTCTTTTGATTTAGCTAGAAAAGATGCTTTTTCAGCAACATCTTCATTATATAATTCTTGTTTATCATTTTTAGTTATTAAAAAAGATTCCTTTCTTATGCTGTTTAAAAATTTTTTTATATTTCTTTTATTTGAGCTTACTAAATAAAACTTTCCTATCAATCTGTAAAAGATACCTGTTTCTAGATAAAATAGGTTAAAATCTTTAGATACACTTTTAGCTATAGTTCCTTTACCCGATGCTGCAGGACCATCTATTGTAATTATAGGTCTAAATATTTTTTTTTTCATGAGTTAAAGAAATTACCCCTAATTCTTGTAAGGTTTTAAAAAAACCTGGGAAACTAGTAAGAATGCTTTTGTTTCCTCTCACAAATATTGGTTCTTCTGTAATTAAACTTAATATATTAAAAGACATGGCAATTCTATGATCATTTTTTGCATCTATAGTACAACCTCCTTTAATTTTTTTCCTACCTTTAATAATGATATTATCTTTTAAACTTTTAACATCTACACCACATTTTTCTAATCCTTCAACAATTGCTTTAAACCTGTCGCTTTCTTTATATCTTAATTCGCCTAATCCCTTCATTACCATTATTCCTTCAGAACAAGCCGCTGCGATAGATAATATAGGGTATTCATCTATTAAAGCTGATGAGTTACTACTTTCTATATTAAAGTTTTTTAGTTTTGAAGATTTAACAATAATTTTACAAGTATTTTTTTCGAGTCTAACAATATTTATAGAGGCCCCCATTTTTTTTAAAATATTGAAAACACCTAATCTAAATTTATCATGAAGAACGTTCTCTATAGTGATAGAACTTTTTTTTGTTATAGTAGCAGCTACTGCCAAAAATGCAGCAGATGACGGGTCACCTGGAACTTTAATATTTCTAGGTTTGATAAATGAAGTTCCGTTGATTGAAATAATATTTTTGCTTTTATTTATTTTTTTATTTTTTAAAATTACACCTCTTTCAGAAAGCATTTTTTCAGTATAATTTCTACTCTTTTTATATTCAGTTACAAATGAGGTTCCTCTAGCTGTTAAAGCAGCTAACAGTATAGCTGACTTTATTTGTGCAGATGGTATTGAAAGTTTATAATCTATTGGCAAAGTAAAACCTTTTGCCCTTGCCCCCATGATTGTAATGGGTAACTTATTACTATCATCGCACATAATTCTTGCCCCCATCTCTTTGAGTGGCAAAAGAACTCTATCCATTGGCCTTTCAGTCAACGAGCTGTCACCATAAAAAGTAACTAATGCATTTGAACCAGCAACTAAGCCTAGAAGCAACCTCGTTCCAGTTCCACTATTACCCATGTAAATAGGTTTTTTTGGAGTTGCTAGGTTTCCCAAACCAACTCCTTTTACCTCTATATAGTTATTATGCACACGCAACATAGCTCCTAATTGAGTTACAGCTTGCATAGTATGATAAACATCCTCACTATCCAAAATATCTTCAATTATAGTTTTTCCAGTACTAATTAATGAAATAATCAAAGCTCTTTGAGAAATCGATTTATCTCCCGGCACTTTAATTGAGCCTGATAAACTATCACTCCCAGACAAGTAATAATTATTAATTTTTTTAATATTAAAGTCAGATTTAGATTTTTTTATAAACATATAAAAAGCAAATAGTTATTGAAATATAATTATTTTAAAAATATTTTAGTTATAATATTAAAATAACATCCTAATTTGGGAGAAACAATATGAATAATAGTATTAAGGGAGAAAAGCATCATTGTTCTAATTGTGGGGCAAAGTTTTTTGATTTAAACAAACAACCTATTATTTGTCCAAAATGTAATACTGAAGTTATAGATAAGTCAGTAGTTAAAACGAAGCCTATAATTTCTAATCCTGAAATAGAGAAATCTATTGTTAATAATAACGAAGATATAGATGCTATTGAAAGTGAAGATATTGAGAATGATAATTTAGAAGAAGACGAAGATGATACAAGTACTATAATAAATATTGATGAATAATTACTCTTGGGGCCGTAGCTCAGTTGGGAGAGCGCGTGAATGGCATTCACGAGGTCAGGGGTTCGATCCCCCTCGGCTCCACCAGCAAAATAATATTTTAAATACTCAGAAACTATGTTTAACTTACCTAAAATGAAAAGATTTTATTTTATATTTTTTATCAGTATAATTTTAATAATCGCAGTGCTGATCTATTGGAAAAAAAATTATGGTAAATACATTTCTACTGATAATGCTTATATACGAGGATCAATAACTAATATTTCTTCTAGAATAGAAGGATATGTAGAAACTGTTCCAGGAGTCTTAAATACTAGTGTAAAAAAAGGAGATGTGTTAGTAAAGTTTGAGGAGGAACCTTTTTTATCTAAGCATGAAATTGCATTAGCAGAGTATGAAGCAGCAAAAGCAAAAATTAAAGAAATTGAATCACTTTTAAAAGCAGAGAAACTTAAAATAGAAGAAAAGGTTTTACAAAAGAACTTGTCTGCTACTCAAATTAACAGAGCAAAAGCAAAAAAAGACTCTGAACTCTCCTCTCTAAAATATTTTAAGTCAGAAAAAAATAGGTATGAGAAGTTATTTAAGAATAAAACTATTACAAAATCAAAATTAGAAAAAGCTTCAGCAGATTATGATAAATCATTTTTTAGAGTAGAACAGTTTAAATCTGATATAAAAGCATCAAAAATTAATTATAGTGTTATAGATAAAGAAATACTGAAGCTAGAAATTAATGTAGAAAAATTAAATGCTGAAAAATTAAGATTTATTGCAAAAATGAAATCTTTAAAAAGCAAAGAAAAAGAAGCTTTAATTGACCTTAAATCTACAACTGTGATATCACCTATAGATGGAATTATAGCTAATAGGGTTGTAGAACCAGGAGTCTATGTAAAAAATGGATGGCCTATGATGTCAGTAGTACCAATTGAAGATGTATGGGTGATAGCAAACTTTAAAGAAACTCAAGTTGAAAAAATTAGTATTGGCCAAAATGTTAAAGTAACAATTGACGCATATTCTAATTATGAGATAAAAGGAAAAGTATTATCAATATCTCCAGCTTCAGCATCATCCTTTAGTTTAATACCTCCACAAAATGCTTCTGGAAACTTTATTAAAGTAGTTCAAAGAATTCCTGTTAAAATTACTATTGAGATACCAAAAAAACTAAAAGGCAAAATAGTGCCTGGTTTATCAACTTATGTAAAAATTTTAAAATCTTCTAATTAATTTTTTTTTTTAATGACTCTATCTCACTATCACACTGAGATAATCTATACGCTAATTGTTTGACCAAAGAAGCTACTACAGGTGGACAACCTTCCAACAAATCTTGAAGAATTTTCTGGTCTATAGGTAGTACAATTGAAGGCTTTAAAGCTTTAATGCTAGCTGACCTAGGTTTTTTTAAAATTAATGACATTTCACCAAAAATTTCCATTTCTGATATTTCTGCTACTTTTTTTCCGTTAACTTCTATTGCTACCCTTCCGTCAAGTAAAAGATAAGCTTTATCACCTTTTTCTCCTTGATTAAAAATATATTCATCGGGTAAAAATTTTTGTTTTAAATCTTCTTTCATAATTATATTTTTACAGACATTCCTTCTTTTGCAACCATAATATTATTGCTAGTTAAATTTGCTTCTTCTTCAATTTCTTTCATAACATTATCTTTATTGTCTGGGTTATGATGAAATATAGCATATTTTTTTATTTTTGAATAATTAGATAACCGAACTCCTTCTTGCCATGTTGAATGACCCCAACCTTTATAATTTTCAAACTCTTCATCCTTATATGTGGAATCATATATTAAAAGATCACTGTTAGTAATAAAATTAATTAATTTTTCATTTTTAACATTTTCTTCGTGTTCATGGTCTGTAATATAACTAACTGATTTATTATCATATTCTAACCTATACCCAACAGCTCCATCCGGATGGTTAAGGGACAGAGTAAAAATTTTTATATTATCTTTTATAGTAATAATGTCTCCTACTTTAAAGTTATCGTATTTTATATTAGCTTTAAATTCTTTGAGAGTGATCGGAAAAGAAGGGCTGCTAATCTGATCCCCTAACACTTTTTTCATATCTTTTCTTCCAGACCTAATATTAAAATTAACATCTGAATTGAACGCAGGCTTAAAAAAAGGTAGTCCGCAAGTATGGTCGTAATGAAAATGAGATAAAAAAATATCAAAATTATTAATCTTTCTTTGAAGCAAACTATCGCCCAGATTTTTTATACCTGAACCCATATCAAATATTAAAACATGATTATTTACTCTTACTTCTACACAAGATGTATTGCCACCATACACCGCAAATGATTTTCCCGGTGTAGGAATACTACCTCTAACTCCCCAAAAAAAAACTTCCATATGAAACCTACATATATATATATACCAAAATTTTAATTATTTCCATTATTAGCATTGCTTAATATTGGAGGTATAAGATTTATTTTTGGTAAATTTAAATTTTTTCCTGCCTCTACTAAACATTTTATAAATGATTTAGAGGGCTCAATTTTAGAAAATTGATTTGGAGTTAAAGACACTAGCCTTCTTTGCATAATTTTTGTCTCGTATAAATTTACATTATATACACGACCTGCTCCAACAACTGCTGTCAAGGCTGGCAAAACTACCACGCCTAAGCCTGCTTCAACCATAGACAAAGCTACTTCATAAGACCTTGTATTAGCAAGTATGTTAATATCACCTAAATTTTTTTCAAACCATGCATCTATTCTTTTTTTATGCTGACTACCAAACTCAAACATTATAGTTGATTTCAAAATAGCTTGCATATCTATATCTAAATCTTTAATACTTTCAATTTTGCTAAGATTAATAAACTTTGGAACCGCTAGCACATAAGGATCAGAAAATACCTCATTTGCAATAAACGATAAGTTAGCTGCAGCTACTGAATCTGCAGCCACTACAGCAATATTAAGTTGTCTAGCATATAATAAATCTATTGCTTCTGCAGGAGCCACCTCAAGAACATTTATCTGTACATTAGGAAAAAGTTTTGAGAAAATTCTTACCGTTGGAGGTAATATGTTTCTTGCTACAGAAGACAACATTCCTACTTTTAAAATACCTCTAGTTTTTTGAGAAAACTCCTTTAGTCCTTCTTCAGTTTCTTCAAAGTTAGCTAATATAGTTTCTGCCTTGGTATATAAAAATTGCCCGGCATCTGTAAGTTGGATTTTTCCGGCAATTCTATTAAAGAGTTTTGCGCCTAATTCATCCTCTAACTTAGCTATTTGTTGAGAGAGTGAAGGTTGAGCTAACCCTAACATTTTTGATGCTTTAGTATATGACTTAGCTTGTGATACTGCCCAAAAAATTCTCATTTGATGTATTGTCATTGCCATAAAAAATACCCTTAATTAAAAATAATAAGTACTTTTAACATTTTTTTAATTAAAATAAAAAAAAAAAATATAATTTGTTTTTTGAAGTTAAATATAAAATTTAATAATACAGTATTATAAAGAAAGTTTTGTTTAAGCATGGCCCTCATAGTTAAACTGGATATAACACAGTCCTCCTAAGACCGAGTTCGGGGTTCGAGTCCCTGTGAGGGCGCCATTTTCTATTGTTTACCAAATTTATTTGTTGTAAAATTAAGTATGAGCAACCATTACAAAGTTTTTTTTACTATTACTTTTGATTATAGTGAAAAAAAAAATAAAGTGATTACAAAGTTTTTTAAAAGCGATGTTGATCTGACAACAAATGATTTTTTGGAAAATATAAATGACACAAATATTTACAAGCTATGGAATGAGCATGCCCTCAAAAAGCCTTTAAACGATTTAAATCCTGATAATGAGTTTAATGAAAATAAGGCTTCTAATAAAAAAATTGTAACACACAGAATAGTAAATCTCAAAACACTTACAGAAGTATTTAATAGTTAAAAAACTTAGATATTTTCGATTCTATCTTTAACTGCCAACTTTAATTTTTTTAATTGTCTTAAGTTAGCCCAAGTCTTTTCATCCCTCATAAATGACCTTTTTTTTTCTGCTAGTTTTACTTTTTCTTTTAAAAGATTATATTTTTTTAAAATTTGCACTATCCTTAGCTTATAGTAATTTTTTTTTTAAACAAGATTAATAAAATTATATTTATGAGAGTTGGTATATTTATATTTAAAGGAGTAGAAATTTTAGATTTTACTGGACCTTATGAAGTTTTCTCTTCCACTAGAATAAGCTCTAAAGTTTTAAATAAGAGAAATATAAATGAAATTTATAAAAACCCTAGTCCTTTTAAAATTTTTACAATTTCTTGCAAAGAAAAAAAAATTATTACCACAGGTGGAATGAAGGTTGTTTGTGATTATAATTTTTTAGATGCACCTAACTTTGATATTTTACTTATTCCAGGAGGAAAAGGGACAAGAAAACTTATTTCAAATAAATCAGTATTGTCCTGGATCTATAATAGAAGAAATACAAAATTAATAATCTCTATTTGCACTGGTTCTCTTTTGCTAGCTGCTTCTGGCCTACTTAAAAATAAAAAAGCAACAACGCATTGGAGTGCATTTGACCTTCTAAAAGATATAAGTCCTTCTACCTCAGTGTTAAGAAAGAGATATGTCATGGATAAAATTTTTTCTTCATCAGGAGTAGCTTCAGGAATAGACTTATCCTTAAAAGTAGTAGAAAACTTTTATGGAAAAACTGTTGCTAAAAATACTGCTAAATATATGGAATACCGTTTAATAAAAAAATAAATATTCTAAATATCTTCTATTGATAGTCCTTCATTTTTTCCCTGTTTAAGAAGCTTTTCGTCAAACCATTTTGAGCAACTTAAAATAGCACCATTAGTAGAAAATTCACAAGCTCTAATCAATCCGTTTTTTTTTTGTATAAATCCTGCAAATGCTCCATTAGTATTATAATATGCACTAATAGAATTTTTTGGTTTAGTATCAAGCTTTATAAAATAGACTGCTATTAAAGTGATAAATAAAATCAAAAAAAACATAGATAAAAAATACTTCATACTTTGAAAATATAATAAAAATGATAAACTTAATATATAATATGAAATATTTAGTCAACTTTCAAATTGAACTTGCTATTAAATATAGTAAAAAAATAAAATTTAGATGCACTCATACTATATTAGAAAGTGAAGTAGAAAAAAAATTATTACAAAATTTTGATACAATAAAAGATTGGTTTGTTGAATATTTTCGTGAAAAACCTCTAGATAACTTTATAGATGTACCAAAGTTAGATAGAGAATATAATGTAGAAATGAAAGTTGGTAGGATAACAAACTCTATTGATGGGAAATATAAAACTTTTTAGGAGTAAAAATGAATAATCAAGCTATCAAATATGAAATTAAAGAAAATATTGGAATAATAAAAGGTGCTAACCATCCTGTAAATGCTTTATCTTACGAAGTAAGAAAAGGATTAATTGACTCATTACAACTTTTTTTAAAAGACGATAACATTGAAGGCATAATATTGTGTGGTGAAGGAAGAACGTTCTTTGCCGGAGCAGACATAAGCGAATTTGGGAAACCTATGCAATCCCCTAGTCTGAATGATGTAATTTTTGAATTTGAAAATTCTAATAAACCTATTGTTGCAGCCTTGCACGGAACTCCTCTGGGTGGGGGGTTAGAGTTAGCTATGGGTTGTAACTACAGAGTAGCTTTATCTAGTACAAATTTAGGTCTTCCAGAAGTGAAGTTAGGAATTATTCCTGGCGCTGGAGGAACTCAAAGGCTTCCTAGATTAGCAGGCATAGAAAAAGCATTATCAATGATAACTTCTGGAACACCAATAAATGCAAAAGATGCTTTAAATTCAGGCATAGTAGAAGAGGTTTTTCCAGATAATATAATAGAAAATGCAATGAATTTTATCAAAAGCAAGTTAAGTTTAGATAACCATCCTATTGTAAGCAAATTATCTGAAAAAGTTTCAAATATTCAGAGTGAGGTTTTTGATAATTTTTCTAATAAAATACAAAAAAAATATAGGGGAAGAAAGTCTCCTTTGTGTGCTATTGAAGCAGTTAAAGCAACTACCACGTTAACTTTCACTGAAGGACTAGAAAAAGAAAGAGAATTATTCAAACTTTGCCATGATTCAAAAGAAAGCTCATCATTGATTCATATGTTTTTTTCAGAAAGAAAGGCTTTAAAAATTCCAGATATACCAAAAGATACTAAAATTTTACCTATAAATTCAGCTGCTGTTATAGGTTGCGGTACCATGGGAGGCGGAATTGCGATGAATTTTGCCAATGTTGGAATACCTGTTATTGTAATTGAAGATACTCAAGAGTCTCTTAATAATGGAATTAAAATAATAGAAAAAAATTATTCTAATACAGTTTCTAAAGGAAAAATGAGTGATAGTGAATTTAAAAACAGAATGTCATTAATAAAGGGTGCTACCAGCCTTGAAAGTATAGTTGGTGCAGATGTAGTAGTAGAGGCCGTATTTGAAGAAATGAAACTCAAAAAGGAAATGTTTTCAAGAATAGATAAGTTAGCAAAAGAAAATGCTATTTTGGCTACCAATACCTCTACTTTAGATATTGACCAAATAGCAGAATCTACAAGTAGACCTGAACATGTAATTGGTACTCATTTTTTTAGTCCAGCTAATGTAATGCAGCTTTTAGAAATAGTCAGGGGAAAGAAAACTAGTAAAGAAGTAATAGCAAGCACTATGAAACTAGCAAAAAATATTAAGAAAACTCCTGTATTGGCAGGAAACTGTGATGGGTTTATAGGGAATAGAATGTTTCACGAATATGTAAGACAAGCTCATGCATTAGCAGAGGAAGGAGCAAAAGTGTCTGATATAGACCGTGTAATTTACGATTTTGGTTGGGCTATGGGACCATTCGCAGTCAATGATTTAGCTGGTAATGATGTAGGATGGAGAATTAGAAAAAGACATAAACAAGAGGGTAAGTATGATAATTTAAGATATACTTCTACGGTTGCAGATCAGCTGTGTGAATTGGGAAGGTACGGTCAAAAAACTAATAGAGGTTTTTATATTTATGATCAGCAGACGAGAAAAAAACAAATAGATCCTGAAGTAGATATCATGTTTGAAAAAGTAGCAAAGGAAAAAGGTATATCTAGGAGGCAAATTGATGACAATGAAATTTTACACAGATTAAGTTGGGCACTATTTAATACAGGCTGTATGATACTTGAAGAAGGTTATGCTTTGAGGGCCTCTGATATAGATGTAACGTATGCTTATGGTTATGGTTATCCTCACTGGCGAGGTGGCCCAATGAAATATGCAGAAGACTATGGTCTGGAAAAAGTATTAGAAGAAATAGAAAGTTTTAGGACAAAAAATCCTGATATGTGGCCAAAATGCAATTATCTAGAAGAATTAGTTAAAGAAAATAAAAAATTTAATTAGGAGTAAAAAAATGAATGAAGCAGTAATTGTATCAACAGCAAGAACACCCATAGGTAAAGCTTACAAGGGAGCCTTTAATAATACTCACGGAGCAACATTAGCAGGACATGCTGTAAAAAAAGCTGTTGAAGTTTCAGGTATTGACCCTTCAACTGTAGAAGATTGTTTGATAGGTTGCGCAATGCCTGAAGGAGCAACTGGTGGCAATATTGCAAGGCAAATAGCTATAAGAGGAGGCCTCCCAGTTACTACAGCTGGAGCTACTATTAATAGATTTTGTTCGTCAGGAATGCAAGCAATTACTATGGCGGCTCAAAGAATAATGTCAAATGAATTAGACATATGTGTTGCTGGAGGACTAGAATCAATTAGCCTCGTTCAAAATGAACATCAAAATAACTTTAAGGCACAAGAAGATTGGATTAATGAAAATAAACCTGAATTATATTATACTATGATTCAAACGGCTGAAGTGGTATCGAAACGTTATAACATTTCGAGGCAAGAACAAGATGAATATGGGTTGCAAAGCCAGCAAAGAATGGCAAATGCTCAAAAATCTGGCTACTTAGATAAAGAAATATTCCCTCTGGAAACAATAAAGTTAGTAAAAAATAAGGATACTGGAGAAATTACTTCAGAAACTGTTAACATAAAAAAAGATGAAGGAAATAGACCTGACACTAACCTTGAAGGATTAAACTCTTTAAACCCAGTAATGGGAGAAAATGCTTTTATAACTGCAGGTAATGCAAGTCAACTTTCTGATGGGGCATCAGCATGTATTGTAATGAGTTCTAAAAAAGCAGAAAAGCTTGGAATAGAGCCGTTAGGAGTCTATAGAGGAATGGCCGTTTCAGGGTTGGAACCAGATGAAATGGGAGTAGGTCCAATTTATGCAGTTCCTAAACTGTTAAAAAAATGTGGCCTTAAAATGGATGATATTGACTTATGGGAACTTAATGAAGCATTTGCTGTACAGGTTATTTACTGTAGAGATAAGCTTGGAATACCAAATGATATTTTAAATGTGAATGGAGGATCTATAGCAATCGGACACCCTTACGGAATGACAGGGTCAAGATTAGTCGGACATGCTTTAATAGAAGGCAAAAGAAGAAAAGCCAAAAATGTTGTTGTAACCATGTGTATTGGAGGAGGACAAGGAGCAGCAGGATTATTTGAGGTTTGTTAGTTTAAAGTATTCTAAAAATGTTAAAAAATATAGAAAAAACTTTTAAAAGCTTAGTTTTGATAAACTTTTTTATATCGGTTTTAATTACTATAAAAGTTTTTACAAATTTTGGTTACAATTTTTCTTCAGAAATATCTATTGGACTACTAATTACTTTTATATATGCGGGAATCTGGTTTTATTCACTCTATAGAATATATAATTTTTCAAAATTTGGATTAAGAATATATGTGTGTTGCACATTTCTAGGTTTTTTATTCAATATTTTATCGAATTTTTCTTATTTAACTAAAATAATATATTTACTTACTGTAGCCGAACACATGATTATAGGTTCTATTTTAACTTTTGCATACTTTTCTAAAATAAATACAAAGTTTAAATAGATTAGGCACGAAAAATGTATAGGGAACTTTGTAGTCCTCCTTTAAGAGAGGCTTCTTTTAGCCTCTCTTAATCTAATTTATTATCAGGGTTCTTTCTAATTTTTTTTTTTAATATATAATTATTTAATGTTAAATGAAATATTGGATGTATATTTCAGGTCGTTTATCTTTTACTTTGTGGTAATTGATCCT
>MDTC01276189.1_pt1 | contig 21245 bp, 25 predicted proteins | sample 811181 | NCBI WGS metagenome assembly MDTC01 (sample SAMN05326644, study PRJNA326480) | marine metagenome | isolation source: seawater | place: Pacific Ocean: North | collected 2011 | reverse complement strand
CCCGAGTGGTGGAATTGGTAGACACAAGGGACTTAAAATCCCTCGATAGCAATATCGTGCCGGTTCAAGTCCGGCCTCGGGTACCAATTAAATAACATGTATTTTTTTAATACATAAAGTGTTTTTAGTTTATAATTTCATTGCCTGTATAATTGTATATTAGGAATACAGGATTTTATAAATTGAAAAATAAATTTAAGATATCTATAGCAGGATCTGGCTACGTTGGTATGTCTCTAGGTGTACTTTTGGCCCAAAATAATAAAGTAAGCATTTATGATATTAATGAAAATAGAGTCAATAGAGTTAACAATAAGCAGTCCACTGTCTTAGATTCAGAGATAGAAAAATTTTTACAAACAAAAAAAATAGATTTATCCGCTACGGTCAACTTACAAGAATCTTTAATTGATTCAGATTTCTTAATAATAGCTACACCTACAGATTACGACTCAGTCAATAACAGTTTTGATACTTCATCAGTTCAAAAAGTAATTGAGCAAACTAGAAAAATTGATAAAAATATATTCATTGTTATTAAATCAACGATACCTGTAGGTTTTACTGATGAAATTCAATCTAAATACAAAGATAAAAATATAATTTTTTCACCTGAATTTCTTAGAGAGGGCAAAGCATTACATGACAACTTATATCCATCAAGAGTTATAATTGGTGGAAATTCAAATAAATCTAAAATTTTTGCAAAACTTCTTGTCCAATCATCTAATAATAAGAATACAGATGTGCTATTTATGTCTTCTAAAGAAGCTGAGGCAGTAAAATTATTTTCTAATTCATATCTTGCTATGAGAGTTTCCTTTTTCAATGAATTAGATTCATTTGCAATGCATCACAAGATAAGCACAAAAAATATTATTAAAGGAGTATCCACAGATAAAAGAATTGGATCCCATTACAACAATCCATCTCTTGGATATGGTGGGTACTGTTTACCAAAAGATACAAAACAATTACTATCAAGCTATAAAGATATACCTCAAAATCTTATTTCAGCAATTGTTACATCAAATCAAACAAGAAAAGAGTTTATTTCAAATAAGATTATTGAATTAAATCCAAAAAGCATTGGTTTTTATTTACTTTCCATGAAAAAAGGTAGTGATAATTATAGAGATTCAGCAATTATCTCAATAATTAAGATTATCCAAACACATGGTATTAAATCAATAATATATGATCCAAAAATAGAGGATAGCGAATTTCTTGGCATAGAAATTATTAAAGACTTATCGGATTTTAAAGAAAAGTCTGATCTTATTATCGCCAATAGGCTTGATGAAAATATAGATGATTGTATACAAAAAGTATTTTGTAGAGATCTCTTTGGTAAAGATTAGTGGAAGATTTTTAGAAACATGGATATAGGAAAAGTTATTTTTATAATTGGCATAGTTACAGTACTTCATACATATCTAATCTATCCATTTATTCTTTTTTTATGGAATTATATTAAACCAAAAAAAATAACCACCAGGAATCTTGAGAGCTGTCCAGATGTGACTTTTTTAATACCTGGCCATAATATTGAACATCTCCTAGATATAAAAATAAAGAATTTAATGAAAGTCACATATGAGGGAAATTTAAAATATTTATTTATTTTAGATGGATGTACAGATAACACTGAACAAAAAATTAAAAAATACATAAGTTTGAATACAAAATATCCAATAGATATCTTTATTAATCATAAAAGAGAGGGCAAAGAAGCAGCTATAAGAAAAGCGCTAAATATGGTGAAAACTGAAGTGATAGTTTTTAGTGATGCTGATGCAATTTTAGACACTAACTGTGTTAAACAGCTTGTAAATACATTGATGAAAGAAAATATAGGAGCAGTTTGTGGAAGGGAAATTCATACAAAAATTAATGATAAAGGTGCCAGCGAAGGTCAAGGGTTATTTTATAAATATGAAGAGTTTATTAAAGAAAGATTAGCAGACATTGGATCATTGCCTTACATCCAAGGTGGTAATTTTGCGATGCTTAAGAGTTTATATCCAAAGAATATTCCGCCCGGGTGTACACAAGATGGAATAATTGCATTCGATGTGGTGCTAGCTGGATATAAAGTTGCTTATGAATCAAATGCAATTACTACAGAAGAATATAATTTATCCAATAATGAAGATTTTCAAAGAAGAATTAGAACTATCTCAAGAGCTTTTTATTCAATATTATGCAGACCTGCGATTTTTAATCCTCTAAAATCAGGAACTTATTTTTATCATATTCTTAGTGGAAGATTATTAAGATGGCTGACTCTTCCCATTTTAATAATATCAGCTATAGCAGGGATATTTAGTAAATCATCTATTATTTTTTATTTATCAATCATAGGTACCCTTTTAGTTTTGATACTGGTTTTATTAGGATATTTTTTTGAGAAATCTAATAATAGAAAAAAATTACCATATTTTGCATATTATTTTATCTATATTCACTTAGCAGCAATGATTGCAATTATTAAAGTTCTTTATGGTAGCAGAACCACAACCTGGAACCCTTCCAATTAAAATGCATAAAACTACAGGACCTAAACCATTTATATTATTATCATCTCAGAGAACAGGTTCTGCATTTTTAGAGCAATGTTTAAATTCTAATAAAGAAATTCATTGTAGTGGTGAGATTCTTTTGGGTTACGGTGGTACCTATAATAAACTTCCACCAAAACTCTTTTATAAACATAGAAGATTTAGAACATTATGGCAGGCTTTATTTAGTGGGGCTGCTTTTTTTCCTATCAAATCAATTGAAAATACATGGAAAATCAACCCAGATGTAAAACATATAGGTTTCAGGCTAATGTACAATCAAATTAAAAGAGACTTCCGAGTTAAAGAATATATAAAAAATTTAAATAACGTCAATATTATTCATCTACAAAGAAAAAATATTTTAAAACAGTTTGTTTCTCTTAAATTAATGCATAACCAATCAAAATATGGAAGACATTCAGCTCATGTTACAAAGAGACCTCCCTTGGTAAGTATTAAAATTAATCATAAAGAAGCAATCAAATATATAGAAACAACTCTTTTACAAAGAAAAAATTCTTTAAAATTAGTAAATCATTTAAATATATTGTCGATAAATTATGAAGACATGATTGGTTCTAAGGGATTAAACAATGATATATCAAATAAAATTTCTAGTTTCTTTAAAATTAATGATCAGTCATATGTATCCAATCAAGTAAAAATGAATTCCTCAAACCTAAAAAACTTAATTACTAATTATGATGAGTTAGTAGAAGTATTTAAAAAAACAAGTTATGCAGAGTGGTTAAATGATTAATAGCTACAAACAGCTATATTATCTAAGAAAGCTAAAATTTATTTTAAAGAGGTCTTTTGAAAATAATTTTTTTAGAAAAAATAAAATAAATTCAACGATAATATATGGAAATCAAAAAAGCGGTACATCTGCTATAGCAAGCCTATTAGGCATGGCAACTGGGAAATCTTATATTATTGATGTATTTATCAAAACTGGTCTCGAAGAAAAAAAACTATTAGATAAAAAACTAAGTTTTTATGATTATACAAAAAAATATCCTAACTATTTTTATCAAGAAATTATTAAAGAACCTGAGTTTGTTTTTTTTCTTAAGGACATAAGGGAGCTCTATCCATATAGCAACTATGTTCATATACTTAGGAATCCATTTGATAATATTAGAAGCATTTTTAATAGAATTAATATAACTTCAATTGAAGCTGAGAACTCATGTAAATTACCTAGAGCATTATCTGATCAATATCCATTATGGGATTTACTAATCGATACCAAAAGGATGCCATATAGTGGCACAAATATTTTTGAAATGCTTGTTTACAGATGGTTATACGTAGCAAAACAGGCTAATCTAGCCTTCTCAAAAAAACCTATTCTTGTGAAATACGAAGATTTTTTAATTGATAAAATTGCCTTCATTCATGAGCTATGCTCAAAACTTGATTATGAGGTAAAAAATGATATCACGGCTTACATAGATTTTAATTTTCAACCTAAAGGCCATAGAGTTTCCAAAGAAAAATTTTTTTCAAATAAACAAATAGATTTCATATATGAAATATGTGGTGATGAGATGTTTAAAAATGGATATAAATAAAGCATTAAGTAATATAGATTTTTTTAAGGTTACAAAAGTTATCATTGCCCCATCTGCGCCAAAATTTTCTGAAGTTTGGATGTCAAGAATTAATGAAATTTTTGGAGAAAAAACTATATTCATTGCCCTTAATGGAGATTATGATGTTGATACCATAGATCGTATGAATTATATTTCTCTTTCAAAAAAATCAATTATACCTAATAGATTAAATATATTTATACAATCAACCAGAATTCGACATAATTTAAAATTAATTATTGATAAACTTCCAAAAAATACAATAGTACTATGTCATTATCTAACTACTGCAGCATTTTTTAGACATATAATAAAAAAAAATAAAAACAATAGATTTTATGTGTATTGTCATGGCCATGATGTTACATGGGATAGAAAGATTGAAAAGTTTCCATTAATAAATGCTCATTCACCATTTTACAAAAATCAAGTAAAAGAATTAATAGGGTTCGTGCATTTGATTTCAAATTCTTTAGTTACAAAAAAAAAATTAAAAGAAATAGGTTTTCGGGATAAAGACATCTCTATTAATCACTTATCAATAGATACCGATCAGATGCAACCAGTTAATAAGAATTATTCTAACTCTATAAAAATTTTATATTTAGGGAGATTAACTGATTTTAAGGGCCCAGTTGAAACAATTCGTGCATTTGAACTTGCTTCAAAAAATGGCCTGCAAGGCGAGCTTCATATTGTTGGAGATGGCGCAAAAATGTCAGAATGTAAAAAGATTGCTAAATATTCAAAATACCACAAAAGAATATTTATTCATGGAGCAGTTGATAAATATAGAGCTATTAATTTTTTCCAGAATGCTGATGTATTTTCTGCACATAATCAATTATCAACCAAAACTAATCAAGAGGAGGCTTTTGGGGTTTCAATAATTGAAGCTATGGCATTTGGGCTACCAGTTGTTACCGGAAGAAGTGGTGGTGTTGTAGAAACAGTGGTTGATGGTAAGACAGGAATTTTATTTGACTCAGGTAACATTGATGCTCATGCATCTGCTTTTATTAAGCTTTCTGAAAATATTGAATTAAGAAAATTGATGGGTGAAAATGCGAGAAGAAGAGCTGTTAATTTATTTGATATTAAGGATGACAGGGTTAAACTCCTTCGTATATTAGAAAAATAGATGAAAATAAAGAAAATAGATATTCTAGATAGAATCATATTGATGCTTCCTTTTGCTATAACTGCAGCCTCAGCTATACAAAACTCTATACCTCAGCTCCTAATATTAATAGTCACTCTTATATTTATGATAACTTTCTTTTCAAAGTTTTTTTATCAAAGAATATCTTCACTAAACCTCATTAATTATACAAAATATGTTTTTTTAATCTCTATTCTATACATATCAATAACGCTGATAAGCTCTTCTTCATTTCTTAAAGACGGGTATATAAATGATAATTTTTCAATATATATAAAATTTTTATTTGGCCCAATTATCTTAATGCTATCCTCATTGGTTAATTGGGATCTCAAAAACAATAGAAGAAAACTATTAGTATCATTAATTTTAATAAATTCATTTCTAGTAATAATGATGATCTTTAAAGGAATAGAAACAGGTTTTGTATTTGGCTCTATTCATAGCAATCAGATGGGGGTTATAGCGCTTATCTCTTTATCAGTTGCATATATCTTTAAAAGGTATGATTCTATACATAAACAATTAATTTCAATTTTGTTTTATTTATCTTTTACATGCTTAATTTTATCTTTAAGCAGAGGTGCAGGGCTTGCTATATTGATTTCTTTAATTTGTATTTTTTACATTAGAGCATTTAAGTACAAAACTTTCATAAATAGAGCAACTTTTATAGTTATATTTGCAACCATATTATTTTTACCATTTTCATATAATAATATAATTAGTAGTTCCATAGCTCAGCCTGTAGTTAATATTATTGAAGAAATATCAGATAAAGCAATAAGAGAAAATGGAAGAGTGAAGCTTTGGCAAACTTCAATAGACTTATACTATGAGAGGCCTCTACTTGGTTATGGGGCTGATGGAAGAAAGTCTTGGGATAGAGTTTTAAAAAATGGAAGTGAAATAACATTATCACCTCATAATCTTTTCATCGCCGTATTAATAGAGGCTGGTATTTTTGGATTGATTTTATTGTTTTTCTTGCTTTTTAATACATATAAGGTGTTAACAAATTACAAGAACTCAATATCAACTCTTGTATTTCCATTTTTCATAGGCGTTATAGTCCATCAATCATTTGAGACAAGTCTTACAACTGGTTCTGTAATGGTTGGAGCCTACTTTTGGTTTCTTTTTGGAATTATTTTAAGCCTATCAAATGAATTAAATTACAGAGAATATACAAAAAAAATATAAATATGAATCATGAAAATCAATTTTAAAGACAAAGCTTATGAATTAGTGAAAAGATTTAATAATATTCGAAACCCATATCCTTATACAAAGGAGATGATTAGCAAGAAATTTATTTTTATTCATATTCCTAAAACTGCAGGATCAAGTATCAATTCCATCCTAGGAATTAATAAACATGGAAGAAGACACCTCAGCTGGAGAATATATCAACAAGCTAATAGATACTATTTTAAAAATTTTTTTAAGTTTGCAATTGTGCGTGATCCATATACTAGACTTTTGTCTTCATATAATTATCTTAAAAAAGGAGGTAATAAAAAAGAAGACTTGGTTTTAGCAAAATATCTAAGCAAGCATGCACCAGATTTCGAAGCTTTTGTGATTAATTTTTTAGACCCATCAAAAATGTCACTTCATAATCTTTTAAAACCTCAATCATATTTTTTATGTAGCCTTGATGGTCAAATTAAAGTTGATCATATTTCTAAACTGGAATCTTTAGAAAATGATTTTAATTATGTTAAAGAAAGGTTAAATCTCGATTATATTGAGCTTCCTAGATTAAATACCCTTTCAAATCATGATGACGTCATTCGCAAAAATGAAAGTATTCAAAATAGAATATATGATCTTTACAAAGAAGATTATAAAAATTTTCATTACCATATCATTAATGAGTGAAAAATTTTTATTTCTGAAAAAAATTACCTCTGTTTTATTAGTGAGGATACTAGGAGCATTAAGTTCTTTAATTTTTACATTTTTCATAACAAAAAACTTGTCAGTAAATGATGCAGGCATTTTTTTTTATATCGTAACAATATCAATAGTTGTTGGCAGGCTGTCATCTAAGGGTTTTGGAACTTCTTTATTAAGATTTATTTCAGGATTCTGGGTTGAGAAAGACTTTGATGCAATAAGTTTTTATTTAAAAAATGCTCTTAAAGAAATTCTAATTTTTTCTTCTTTTGTTTCATTTGTGTTTTTAATTTTTCATAAACATATAGTGATGTATCTATATGGATCTGAAAACGTATCATTGGTATATTTTTTTATGGGCCTTGCTATTCCATTTATTGCAATAATTTTTATCATTTTTCCAATTTTTCAAGCGATTAATAAACCTTTAGTTTCAGTCATATTAGATAAAATATTACTCAATCTTATTCTTTTATTTATTTTTTTTATATCATTAGCTGTTGGTGTAAAAGCAAATTTATTTAATTTATCTATTTTCTATCTTGTTAGTGCATTTATAGCTTGTTTTGTAGGATTATTTTTATTAAAAAAATTTATTATAGCGCCGCATAATCACATAAAAACTCCTTTAGCACCCTTAAAAAAGAGTGCAAACTACATATGGTTAGGGTTGCTTATGACTACTTCTGTTCAGTACTCAGGGCAAATAATTGCTGGAGCCATTGTGGAGCCATCTAATCTGTCTTATCTTTATGTTGTCCAAAGAATTTCATTTTTAATTAGTTTTGCATTGATTGCCGTAAACTATATTGCTGCACCTAAATTTGCTTCATTATTTAAGCAAAAGAAAATAATAGAACTGAAAGAATTATCGATGTTTTGTTCAAGAATTTTATTCATTATAGCTATTCCGCTGTGTGCATTATTATTTTTTCTTTCCGCTGAAATACTATTATTATTCGGAGAAGATTATGTAAATGCATCATATTTACTTCAGGTATTAATTTTTGGTCAATTTATTAACATAATCTGCGGACCTGTTGCCTTCTTATTAAATATGACAGGGAATGAAAAAGATATGAGGAATATTTTATTATTAACGGGTAGTTTATCAATTATACTAGGTTTTATATTAACGTTTCACTATGGTGTGCTTGGGGCTGCAATCTCGACATCCACATCGTTGATAATCCAAAATTTACTTGCAGCATTTTATGTAAGGAAGAGATTGGGCTTTAATGTTTTTAACTTTGTAAATTATTAAGAAGGGTTTAATTATGAAAACAGCTGTAATTTTTGGAGGGACTGGTTTCATTGGTTCTTTTTTTGCAAGGCATTTAATCGATGAATGTAATTTTAAAAAAGTCTACCTTTATGACAACGAATTAATTGCAATAAAAAAGTTTGAATTCCGTAAAAGTATGCTTAAAGCTTATCCACAAATCGAAATCATTGAGGCAGATATTAAAAAAAATATTAATTGGGTGCCATCAGAATCAATAGATCTTATTGCAAATTTTGCTGCAGTACATCGTGAGCCTGGCCATGAGCCACATGAGTATTTTGAATGTAATCTTTTAGGAGCTGAAAATGTGTGTGATTGGGCTGAAAAAATTGCATGTGAAACAATTATATTTTCTAGCTCTATTGCACCCTATGGTCCAAGTGAAGACGAAAGAGATGAGCAATCTATTCCAGTCCCTACAACAGCTTATGGTGCCTCTAAACTAGCAGCAGAAAAAATTCATCAAATATGGCAAGGAAAAGGTCATCAACGCCAGTTAGTTATTGTAAGGCCTGGTGTTGTATTTGGTCCAGGTGAGGGTGGGAATGTCTCTCGTTTAATTAAGGCTGTTCGTAAGCGCTACTTTTTCTATATGTCCAATCGAAATACTCGTAAGGCTGGAGTCTATGTAAAAGAATTATGCAGTGCCATGATATGGGTTTTGAATAGTGAGAAGGCTAAAGCAGATGGTATTACAATATTTAATATGTCCATGAATCCTGGGCCATCAATTGAGGATTACGTTAATTCTATTGCACAGATATCAAGAATGAAAGTTTGGGTCCCAAATGTTCCTAGTGTATTACTTTTATTTATTGCTTATTTGATTGATTTTTTTGCTAAACCGCTCAGAATAGAGCACCCATTTAGCCCAATAAGAATTAAAAAACTGACGCGCTCCAATAATATCTTGCCAGCTTATTTAGTAGAAAATGGATATAAATATAAATACACTCTAAACGAAGCATTTACAGATTGGAAAAAAGACTGTCCAGAAGAATGGAGCTAGCTTTAAAAATTTTTTTTATGGTATATCAATATGACAAATAAAAATACAACTATATCAGAGCCTATTGAAGCTTTTCCTTATACACCACCTACTGAAGAAATAAAATTAAAATATTCTCATATATTTAAGATTACCAACCCACTACCTTCAAGATTTTTTAAATTGGCATTTGATAAATTAGTTGCATTTATATTGCTTTTTCTGAGCCTTCCAGTCTTCTTGCTGCTTAAGATCGCATATATTATTGAGGGTATGCTTATACCAGAAAATAAAGGACCAATGCTCTTTTATTATTGGGGCATTAGCGGTGGAAAAAAAATTAAAAAGTGGAAGCTTAGACTAATTAAGAACAAATATATTGATCCTGAAGGTGCAGCTCGGCATGACTGGATAGCTTTTTCAGCAGAATGGACACCTGAAAGTAGAACTATTGTGGGTGCATTTGCTAAAAAATGGTACCTCGATGAATTACCACAGTTTTGGAGTGTTCTTATTGGGGATATGAGCATTGTTGGCCCTAGACCATTATCAGTATTGCACTACGAACGTGATAAAGCCCAAGGCAATGTAACTCGATCAATAATAAAGGGTGGCTTATTGGGACTTGGTCATATAAATAAAGGTACTTCAGAGATGGGTAACTCTGTATATGAATATGAATATATTGAACAATACCAAAAACGCTCATCATTTGGATTGTTAAAATTAGATTTATGGATAATATGGAAAGGTTTTATCTTGATTTTAAAAGGAGGAGGACACTGATTTACTATCACAATATTATATGATCAAATTTATAAAAATTCACAAAGAGGCACCATATCTCTTATTTAGAGAAAAATACGATCAGGCTTTTACAATAAATCAAAAAAATATAGAAGCTTTTTCAATTTCATCTCACTTAAAGGATACTAATGAGGTTGACTCAAGATATGTTAACTTGAAAATAATAGATGGAAAGGATTTCATTTTTTTTACTAATTATAACTCAACAAAATCAAGACAATTTGAATCTAACAATAACATAGCAGCTTTATTTTTTTGGAATAAAATTAATTTACAGATTAGAATAAAAGCTAAAATTTATAAACTAGATGAATCGCTATCAGATATTTATTTTAGTCAAAGGCAAAAAGAAAAAAATGCATTAGCAATATCTTCTAAACAATCAGAACCAATTAGTTCATTCGATATTGTAAAACAAAATTATTTAAGGGCACTAGATAGTGCTAATCTCAAGAAACGACCTGAATATTGGGGAGGATATAGATTTATTCCTTATGAATTTGAATTTTGGGTCGGTCACGAATTTAGGCTTAACAAAAGATATCATTACAAATTAATTAATAAAGAATGGAAAAAAACCTTATTACAGCCATAGATATTTAGAATTTTTTAATATTTTTTTAATACAATAATTATTAATTTTAGTCACCAGTTTGGTGGTTCACAATAGTAACTTAAATGGTTTATTAAGTGAAACTTTTTATTTTTGTGATTAGTTTTTGTAGAAAAAATTTTGTTTTCTTTAAAGATGGAATTGAATTTTTTCAGTAATCTACAAACAATATATTTTTTATCACCACATTTTTTTATTAGTGATTTTGATTGTTCAAATTCTTTAGTTAGATTAAGTTTTGAAATTTTATATATTTAATATAAAATTGCTTCATGAATTTCAAATCATCATTTCAAAATTAGCTGCTTATCAGTTAATGATAATCTTTATTTGTTAAAAGTCCTATTGTGAACAAAAAAAACTCTAGTTTTATTAATGAAAAAATAACAGCAGATGAGATATTGCTTATTAAAAGTGATGGTTCTAAACAAACTCTTAAAAAATTTGATGCTTTAAATATAGCAAAAGATCAAGGTCTTGATTTGGTTCAAGTATCTCCAAAAAGCTCTGATCCAATTGTATGCAAAATCATTGATTATGGTAAACATGTTTTTGACAAGAAAAAAAATTCTAATCAAGGCAAAACCAAGGTAAAAAAAACCTCTCTAAAAGAGATTAAATTTAGACCATCAACGGATATCGGAGACTATAATATTAAATTAAAAAAAATAAAAAGCTTTATTCTTAATGGAGATAAGACTAAAATAAGCGTCCGATTCAGAGGAAGAGAGATTCTAAATAGTGGTTTAGGTCTGGAACTTTTGGAAAGAATAAAAAATGATGTTATAGATCTTGCTCAAGTTGATCAAGAACCATCGTTAGAAGGTAGACAGCTTTTAATGGTATTGTCTCCCCAAAAAAAGAAGAATTAATAATATGGGATATAAATTAAAAACACATTCAGGTGCATCAAAGAGATTTAAAAAAACTGGTTCCTCAGTAAAATCAAGAGGAGCTAATAGAAATCATATATTGACAAAGCAATCTACTAAAAGAAAAAGACATAACAGAGGGCTTAACAAGCTTGGAGGAACTGTTTTAAAAATGGCCTCCAAGTTAATTAAGAAATAATATGCCAAGAGTTACAAAATCAGTTACAGCTAAATCTAAACATAAAAAAGTTTTATCTGCTACTAAAGGTCAGTATGGAGCAAGAAGTAGACTTTATAAAACGGCAAAACAAGCGCAAATCAAGTCATTACAATATGCATTTAGAGATAGGAAGGCAAAAAAAAGAGATCTAAGAGCATTATGGATTAGCAGAATTAATGCATCTACAAGATTAAAAGGTATTTCTTATTCAAAGTTCATAAATTTAATGTCTACTAAAAATATTGCTCTCAACAGAAAGATATTGTCTGAATTAGCTGTAAATGACGAAAAAACATTTGGTAAAATAATAGATTTAGTAAGCTCATAATTTATAATGTCATCAATAGAAGACATTATATTAAAGCACTCTCAAGAAGAAAGCGGTACTTATCATCCTATAAATCAAACTAAGGACTATCTTGTCAATCTTCTTGAAAAAATTGGTTTTCAGCATATTGAAGGACCAGAAATTGAATCAGAAGAATTTAACTTTGATTTATTGAACATTAAAAAAACCCATCCTGCCCGTCAAATGCATGATACATTTTATGTAAATAATAAGTCTTCTGTTCTCAGGACTCACACATCACCAGTTCAAGTAAGGGCTATGCTAAAAAATATTCCACCATTTTCCTTTATATCAAGTGGAAAAGTATACAGAAAAGATGATGATTCAACACATCTTCCAATGTTTCATCAATTAGAAGGGATTCATATATCTGAAGATATCAATTTTTCATTGTTAAAAGGCTTAATTTATGAATTGCTTCATGAGTTATTTGATGGAGTTCAAGATATTAGATTCAGGCCTTCTTACTTTCCGTTTACAGAGCCATCTGCTGAAGTAGATATTAAAGACTCTAATGGAGATTGGCTAGAAATTTTAGGATGTGGAGTCATAAATCCAATTGTTTTAGAAAATTGTAATATAGATTCAAGAAAATATTCTGGGCTTGCTTTTGGTCTTGGTATTGAGAGGATCGCTATGTTGAAATATGGAGTAAATGACATAAGAGATTTTTATAAATCAAATCTAGATTTTTTGAGACAATTTTAATGATTTTTTATTTTCCTCATATCCAAAGCCTTTTAGCTAGTAATGATGCAGATATTAATGATATATCAGATGCATTATTTCAGCTTGGTCATGAAAATGAAATTCAAAACAACAATCTTGATATTGATTTCACCCCAAACAGAGGTGATTGTTTATCTTTGTATGGAGTTGTTAGAGATTTGAACCCAATTCATCCTTCAAAAATTAATATAAATTTTTACAAAAATGACATACCCTCTTTCAAATTTGAATTTAAAAATAAGCTTGAAGATTTTTGCCCGTCAGTTTCATTTTTAAAACTAAAAATTAAGTCAAATAAAATTGACTATCAACCATATCTAGAAGAGTACTTTTCAAAACTAAAAATAAAAAAAAATAATTTTTTTACAGATATTTCTAATTACTTAATGTATGAATTGGGTCAACCCACTCATTGTTATGATTTTAAGGTAGTTAAAAATGGATTATCTCTTCAAAGATTAGATCAAAGCACTGTGTTTACATCAGTTATTTCCGAAGATTTAAATCTTGAAAAAAATGAAATCGTTTTCAAGCATGATAACAAAATTTCAAATTTTGCAGGGTTGATGGGCTCTGAAAGCTCTGGATGCAATGAAGATACTTTAGAAGTTTTAATAGAATGTGCAGAATTTAATCCTGATTTTATTATTGGAAAATCTGTTAAATATGATATTAAATCGGATGCAGCATATAGATTTGAAAGAGGTGTTGATCGTGAGTTACATGATTTAGTTTTAAGAAGATTTGTACAAATTGTTCAAGACCATACAGAAATAATTGAGATAAATAAAAATTCATACCATTATTCAGATAAACAAATAAAAAGTTTTATATTTGATTTTGCAAAGGTTAACCAAGTTTTAGGTACCGATATGAGTGAATTAGATATGAAATCAATTTTAAAAAAATTAGGATTTAAATTTTATGATGATTTTATACAAGTACCTTCATGGAGAGGAGATATTAATCATATTAACGATGTTTCTGAAGAAATTGCACGTATTATTGGATACGATAATATAAAATCAAAAAGATTTAAAATTGAAAATAATATTAACAAATCGTATTTTCAAAATATTGAAAATTCTATAAGAACTTATCTAGTATCAAATGGTTTTAATGAGATAATTAATAATCCTTTTGTGGAACATAATGATAATTCAGTTCTAATTGATAATCCTTTAGACTCTTCAAGGTCTAGCTTGAGAACAACAATTTACGAATCATTGATAAAGAATCTTGACTATAACGAAAAAAGACAAAAAGATTCTATTAAGTTTTTTGAGATATCTGATATTTATCATACAAACGACTCTAGTCTTTATAAGAAGAAATTATCTGTTATTGTCTCAGGCAGGCAGGGTAAAGGCTTTAAGCTATTTAATAAAATGCTTGATGTTAAATATCTTGAATCAGTTTTTGCTAAGTTTAACAAAGACATTTCTAAATTCATAAAAGAAATTGATAGAAGTTCATTGAACTCAAAAAAGAAAGAAAAGATTTACGTTTTTGAGATACCTTTTGATGAAATTCTAACAAACAAATTAGACATTCAAAATGGCCATCAATCACCAGCTTCTTTTAATAAATTTCAACCAATATCTGAGTATCCATCTATAACAAGAGACATCTCCATCTCAGTAAAGAAAAAAGACAAAATAGGCGAATTGATAGAATGCATGCTAAATTTAGAATTATCTAATTTAAAAGATTCATATATCTTTGATTTTTATTCAAACAATGATAAAAATATATGTAAGATTGGATTTAGGTATACATTTCAATCCAATGTTAAAACCTTAGAGGAGGCTGATATAGAAGAGAATATTATAAATATATTCAGCTTTTTAGAAAATTTTGAGGATATTGAGATACCTGGATATAAAAAATGAATATAACAAAAAAGATTATTGCATCAAGGCTTTCAAAAGATTTAGATATTTCTCAAGATGATGCTTCCAATCTTTTTAAGACTTTCTTGAATGTTATATCTTACAAAGCAAATAATAAGTATATTAAAATTTCAGGTTTTGGATCTTTCAAATACTCAGTTTCAAAAGAAAGGTTAGGAAGAAACCCAAAAACATTGGAAGAATATAAAATCAAAAAACGAAGAAAACTCTCATTCATTCCATCAAAAAAAATAAGAAGACTAATTAATTAATGATTTCCATCAAGTCTTTAACAAAAAGCTTCGGACATAATATCATAAGTAATTTTAGCTATGAGTTTGCAAGCTCAAGTATATATTTTCTTTCAGGAAAAAATGGAGCTGGAAAAACAACCTTGCTTAAATTAATAAAAGGCATCTATATCAAAGATTCTGGTTCAATTAACTTTAAAGACGGAATAGATAGATATAAAAATATTAGTTATGTTGATAATAACTTTAGATCATTCTTTCATAGGTTAACTGTACTTGAAAATTTAGATTATTTCAGCTCAATCCAATCATCAATTTCTGTTCATGCATATACTTATTCTCTACTAGACAAGTTCAATATTAATCATATCAAAAATAAAAAATTCTCTGATCTTTCTAATGGCCAAATGCAGCTTATTTCCATCATAAGGTCTTTTGCATCTTCTCCGAAAATTGTTTTAATAGATGAAGCCTTTTCATCATTAGATAAAATAAATAGAGAAATATTCTTTGAAATAGTTAATATATACGTTCAAGAAAATGATGCTCTTGTAATTTGTGCAAGTCATGAAGAGAATTTTTTTGATCGGCAACGTATGATTGAGATAAATATATGAAAAAAAATATATTTTGGAAATCTCAATTAAAAAAAGATTTTCAGTGGGATTTTAGTTATAAAATTTCATTTTTTGGCCAATTCATAGGGATTTTTTTTACTGTTACTATTTTCTTTTTTATATCAAAGATCTTTGAGAATTCTAATACAGATCATTTATTAGAATATAACAATAATTACTTTGTATTTTCGATAATAGGCATTTCAATACTTGATCTTGTGGTTATTACGATGCGATCAATATCTTTATCTGTAAGGGAAGCACAATCTTTTGGCTATATTGAGAATATAATGACTTCAAGAATATCGCCGGTATACTTACTATTATGCACTTGTATATATCCATTTATTAAGGGCGTTATAAGAATTTTATTTTATATATTTTTATTAGTTTTATTTTCAGAAATAAATATTTCACTAATTATACTTTTTAATTTTATGTTTTTTCTTTTTATAACTATTATTCCTTTTGTAGCTATTTCATTATTGGCTGGTGCATTTGTAATTTATTTTAAACAAGCAGATCCTATTAATTTTCTTGCAAATACTTTTATATCTATATTTTCAGGAATTATTTACCCAGTAACTGTTTTGCCATCCTGGATGCAAAATATTTCAGATCTTATTCCTTTAACATACCAACTTAAAAATCTTAGGATGATAATACTAGAGAAAGATTTTAATCCTTATGGTGATTTGATAAACCAATTTTTATATTTATGCTTTTCTTCGGTTTTTCTTGTATTTGCTATTTATATAACATCAAGTATATTAAAGGTAGTTAAAAAATCAGGCACACTTGGAAGCTATTAACAATGGATACTTCATACAAAATAAATAAAAATATTAATTTTCAAAAAATTGATGAGACTATATTTATTTTAAATATTGATGATGGCGAATACTATGAACTTTCTGACTCAGCTTCATATATATGGAATCTTATAAGTGAAGAATTTTCATATAATAAGATTCTTAATGAATTAGAATCCAGTTTTGAATTTGAGAATAATATTAAACAGGATTTAGATGAATTATTACTTGAGTTAGAGAATCTTGGACTAATACATTCTCAGTAAATTGAGCATTGGAAAAAAAATTAATATTTTCTTAAGTTTAGTAGCTCTGTTATTTTTTTTTAAGTTTTTACTTGCAATCAATGGCTTTAAATCCACATTAGATTTTTTGAGTAAACCTAAAAATAATATAAATTTTAATAAAAAACATATTTCGGTCGTAGTGAAATCCATTAATCTAATTACAAGATTTCTTCCTATATTTTCATGCTTTGTTAAAGCATCATGTTTTAAATACATTTTTAACAATGAGGTCATTATCTTAAAGATAGGTATTAGAAAAGAAAATAAAGAATTTGTATCTCATGCGTGGATAACTAAAAATGAGACAGTAATATTAAATAACGATAAAAATATTGATGCCTATAAAGTCATTTATGAATTATGAGTAATTATTTTTTTCAATTTTATTTAAAAGAAAGTCAAGATAGAAATAAATTTAATAAACATTGTGATCAATTTCAAAAAATTGCTCATGGATCAAAGACTTTATACATTTTAATAGATGGCTTTGTTTCAAATTTTGATAACTATTCATATTTATGGGATAACCGCCTAGTTACTGAAGAAGAAAAATTTTTTTATATTAATGAGTTTGTTGATGGGTATGAAAAGTTATTGCAGGGCTCATTTAATATTATTTTTTATGATACTTCTATCAATGAACTTAAGATTATAAGGGACCAAATTGGCACTAGATGTTTTTATTATAGCGTCAATAAAGAAGTTATATTTTTTTCTTCATCTATTAGGATAATATTAGAAAAAATACCTAAACCAACTTTGAATATAAGTAGGTTAATTGATTATTTAAATTTTGAATATCACTCAAATATAAATACTTTTTATAACGAGATCTTAAGACTGGAGCCATCCTCAATTATGACTATTATTGATAGTGATATATCAATTAAAAGTTTTGAGCCATCATATGATGGATTATCTTCTCAAATTAAAGGTTATGATAAAGAAAGCTTTGAATTAATTTTTAAAAATACACTAAGCCACTTACCAAAAAAAAATTTTAATATTGGTTTAATGTTAAGTGGAGGCCTTGATTCTTCAGCTGTGGCTGTTCAATTAAAAAATTCTAAATACCAAAATGTCACTACATATTCAGCCAATTATCTCAATGAAGATGGAGTTACAAAAGAATTATCAGATGAAAGTAGTTATCAAAAAAATGTAACTACTTTTACTCGATACCCCCATAAATTTCATGATATGTCTATTCCCTCAATATTTGAAGAAATAATCCATGGTTTTAAAATTTTTTATGAACCAGTTTTTATGCCAAATATGTATATTTATAATGAAATTATTAAATCCCTGCAAAAAGATAATATTGATATTATATTAGATGGAAATGATGGAGATAATGTTATTTCCCATGGCTATGAGATTTTATATGAATATGTAAAAGCAGGAAGAATCTTTAAATATTTTTCTGAAATTAGAAATTTTTCAAAGGTTACATCAATAAGTTTTTTTAGATCTTTAAAAATATTTTTGCGCCCACTATTAATGAGAATTTTTTCACTTAAAACGAAACTTAATCAATCTTTAATTATAAAAGAAGAATATAAATTACAGTTTTCTAAAAATAACTATGATATTTATAGCTCTCATGAGGAGAAGCTTAGAAATAAATTGCATGTAATAGGAGCAGAATATAGAAATGCGATTTTTAGATCAAGTGGAATCGATAATTATAGCCCTTTCTTTAATCAACAACTTGTTATGTTTTGTTTAAAAATGCCTGGGCAGCTGAAATTCAATAAAGGAAATACCAGATTTCTGTTAAAAAATTTTTTAAATAAATATTTGCCTTTTAATCATGCCTATAGACCTACCAAAGCAAATTTAGCACATGGGCTTGTAAATAACTTTACATTTAAAGATGTAGAAATTATTTTAAATGAGTTTAAAGAATTAAATCCGATACTAGAAAGTATTTTAGACACAAAAAAATTGCAGTTATTAGTATCAAAAGCAAAGAAATTAAAACTAAACGAAAGAGAAATTCTTAATTTAGTTATATTTGTTAATGCTAATCATTTTTTAAATTTTTTAAAATCTCAATAGACATACAAGGAATCAATCTCTATAATTGTTGAAAAATAGTTTTAAAAAAAAACATATGAAAAAAAACATTACTAATAAGGCATGGCAAAAGCCTAAAATTAAGAAATTAGGTAATGCAAAAAAAGTTGTTGCTGCTACTAATGTAGTTGGTGGTGGTGACCTTCAATTTTCTGTATTGAACCCATCTTAATATTTTCAGTCTTTGTACTTTAAAATATACAACACATATTTTAAGTGCAACGTTTCTCTTTCTGATTTTGGTATAAATTGTATAAATTCTTTACCAAAAAAAATCAGCCCAATAGAAATTGATTTTTGTAAATCTGATTTAAATCAGCATCTCAATTATGTTGACAATGAAACCATGGTAAAAAATGACTATGGTTATTATTTTTCAAAAAAAAATGGACTATACGAATTTATTGAGGGTAAAAAAATAAAAGTGAATTATTTTTATAATATAGATAATGACTTGCTTCAAATCTTGTTAAATTACCCAATTGGAGCAATTTTATACCAAAAAAATTATTATGTTATGCATGCCTCTTCTGTTAAATTTGATAACAAGATAATCTGTTTCTGTGGGCAAAGCATGTCAGGCAAATCTTCATTGGTTGCTAAGCTTATATCTGAAGGCGGTAAATTAATTTCAGAAGATACTTCAATATTTAGTTTCACAAATAAAGATATTTTAATTCATCCATCATATCCTTTTATAAAAATTTCTAATGAAGTTAAAAATTTTACTGATTTATCAACAAGTACCAAAGTTAATTTTAAGAAAAAAATTAATAATAGACCAGGTTTTATTCTAAACCCTAATCAGTTTGAAGAAAAAACAAAAATTGTTGATGCTTTTATCTTTTTAACTTGGGGAGATGGCAAAGAATTAATCTCTAGAGTGTCAGCTAAAGAGTCTTTAACATTACTACTGTCAAATAATTTTTTTAATACTTTTTCAAATGATCAGTTAGTTATGATTTTTAATAGATCATCATTTATATCAAGGCGTTGTTCTTTTTTTCAGTACAATAGAAAAAAAGACTTCAACAATCTAAATTCTTTTATTCCAAAATTACGACAATATTTATAAATCATGGATATAAGATTATTTAATAAAATTTTTCTTTCTGGTTTATATAATAAGAAGTTAGATATTAATGAAATTCCTGAAAAATTCTACAATGAAATTTTAAGTATTTCCGATAGATCTTTAATGTCAGCTTATTTACTAAAAATACTTGATTTTAAAAATAATGAAAATGATCTTATTAAAAATTTAAATCTTCAATTAAGAATATGCATTTTAAAAAAATTACAGATTCAAAGTGATTTAATTAAATTATCAATAGCTTTTAAAAAAAACAATATTAATTATTGTTATCTAAAAGGAACAGCAATTAACTTTATTTCAGACGATTCACGATTTGCAAGAGATATTGATGTTTTAATTGAAAAAAAATTCATATCTGATGCATATAATATTCTTAAAAGTATTGGTTTTAATTATTTTGATAAGCTTGTTTCAGATGATACAAAATATATGAATTCACAACATCAGCTTCCGGTAATGAAAAATAAAAATGGCACATTAGTTGAAATTCATCACAGAGTTACTAAAAAAAATCATTTTTATAAATGTCCTTTATCAGCCAATATGCTTAAAAGTAAAAAAATTGCGACACATAATAGCAATGAAATCAACATACCAAGGACAGAATACATTATTGCACATGTAATTTATCATGCTTTCAAGCATAATAATTTATCATTTGGCCCTTCGTTTCTTTATGATCTAAAGTCTCTTAAATCTATAGAAACTATAGATAGCGATTTGGTTTTAGAATTATTATCCAAACTTAATCTAGAAAAACAGTATTTAAATACATTAAATGTTTTAAATAATGATCATATTACAGGCTTAAATAAGTCAATATATATAAATACAACAAATGAAATATTAAGAAAAAAAACTCCTAAGCCTATTGCTTATTACTTTACTTCAAAGCATGGATTAAAGGATCTAATGAAAGGCATAGCATTCAAAATATCCTCAACTGAAGATAGATATCAAGTGAGTAAATTTTCATTTAAGTATTATTATATATTGTGCATACTTTTTTTAAGGTCATTTAAAAAAAGATTATAAATTTGGTCGGGATGGCCGGATTTGAACCGACGACCACTACACCCCCAGTGTAGTGCGCTACCAGGCTGCGCTACATCCCGTGCTTTT